>Ga0100403_1000049_pt1 | contig 104338 bp, 146 predicted proteins | sample CryGeymet201501t_FD_83663 | JGI IMG/M metagenome (GOLD analysis project Ga0100403, IMG submission 83663) | Groundwater microbial communities from Crystal Geyser aquifers in Utah, USA - Crystal Geyser metaG 2015-01t | ecosystem: Environmental > Aquatic > Deep subsurface > Groundwater | place...
CGGCCCCGTGCAGGTCGGCCCGAGCCCCTCCCTTCCCCTCGAGCCACAGCGCGTGATCTTCAAGGATCTTCTGTAGTTCGTCGGCATTCATCGCTGCGCCTCCAGGAGCGCAATGGCCGCATCCTCGTATTGAGAGTCGCCCCACTCGGACGCCAGGTAGCGAGCAGCGCGCAACTCGATCAGAGCGAGTTCGATATCTCCCGTGGTGGCGGCGGCGATTGCCAGCGCCCAGGACTGAGCGGCAGAATCGGCGTCCACCTTGGCCCTCTCGTGCGATTCCACAATCAGGTCGCCTTCAGGCGATAGGCAGGTCCAGACGCAGGTATCCCAGGTAGCCATGGAGTTGTCCTGGAGTTCGGTGATCTTGGCGATCGTGGCTTTTTGGTCGGTCATCTTTGGTTCTCTTGTTGCTTCGCGGCGACTTGCTGTGCCTCCTTACCCAGAGCCACACGCATGTCGGCACCGCTCAGCCAGAGCGCGTGGTTTTCAAAGATCTTTTGCAGTTCTGTGGCATTCATTGTTGTGTCTCCTTATCCATAGCCTCAATCGCCGCCTCGTGCTTCTTTTGTTCTTCGGTCATTATCTCTGTAGCCTATCAACTTGGATTACCGCTTTTGCACCATGCACACCTACTGTTACGAGTATTGCATGCAAGAATTAGGCAGTAGCCCCCTAATGAAAAATGTATAATTTGGCACTAGAGGAAAATGATTCATACACACGTTAGCGGCGGGCATTCAATCACTGTCGAAACAGAGAGTGATCTTACAGTAACGGACGATAGCGGTCTGATCATCCACGGACCTGCGACAGTCAGCTACGTTCAGAAGAACAGGCCGGGATCTTCTACTGACGACGTTGTGATGGGAACACATACTCTTCAGCCTGGGGACGCTGGTATTAGCTTCAGACAGATGAATGCTGGCGAGGCAAGACCTGGTTTCTGGAATGGCGTTGAAGGAAGAAGTGTCAACGCTGATGCGATCGCTTGTGTTAGCGTCCCCTGGCCAAAACAATCTGAAGAGGTCATGAGGCCGCCGGTTATCGGGTCAGCATCCAATCCGATTGTCGCATTCTTCAGATCTCTTCCAATCCTAAAATCGAACGTCGACATCTCCAAGCTGCCGTCGGAGATCGATCTTCCTCCTGAGTATGATGTCGAAAAGACGATCAAGAGATTTGAGAAGTTCAGTGGCGACGTATTCTCATACTGGTCGACCGACACCAGAACGCCAGACCTTCAACATCAAGGCTATGGAAGCTACTACGCATCTGACGTCTCAGATGCCCTTGTTGCCCTTTGCAGCAAGATTGGATTCGATCAGAAGATGAGACTCGCAGTTGCAATGGTCCAAAGAGGATTGGACCTTGCAGCGGCATTCATTGACGGAAGAGAAAACTGGATGGTTGACGGTGGCCATATGTTCGGAAGAACGCCTCTGGTGATTCTCTGTGGCTATCTGCTCAATTCTCAGAATATCATGAACCCTGCCGCTTTCGTAGGCACGAACTTGCTTGAGAGACATGCATGCTATCAAGGCCAGCCAGCAACCTTCTGGGGAGGGAACTATGGCTGGAAGAAGCACTGGGTTGATGCGAACTGGATGTTCAAAGACCCAAGCCGATGGACCGACTACGAAAAATGGGCGACGAAGGGGTATCTGCCGCACGTGATGGGCGCCGCTGTCGGAACCGTTCTCGCATTCAAGATGATGGGTCTCGAACACAATCTCGGAGATGCGTTCTGCGGAATGGTCACGAATTGGATGGATGGAATTGAAGAACATCATAACCAGAATTTGATTCAAAATGGTGTCAATCTCCCTTGGGGTGAAGACTACACCGTTTTCGGAATCAGAGGTATGTGCTCCAATTCTTGGAATGCCTACTTTCAAAAGACTGCTTAGCTGGTATAGGGTGGCGTGGGAGCAAGAGACGTAGAGGCGGCTCTTGCTTTGTCGAGTCGAGGTCGCGTTGTGGTTGGGCAAGTCACAACGCGACCTCATTTATTTGTGTCCGTAGCTCAGCAGGAAGAGCATCGGTCTTCTAAACCGAAAGTCGCTGGTTCGAGCCCAGCCGGACATACCATTCCGCAGAAATTGCACTTCTGCGTAGAAGAACTCGTATTTGCTAGCATGGCAATTATTCAGGATCTTCTTCCTAGGCACGCATACTTGTTGTATCGCTACCTCCTTAAAGATGGCGTTCTCGATGGGCATCGGCAGCACCTTAAGCACGATATAGAGAACATCATAGTTCCAGTCCATGTAGATGAAGACCCTTTGATTCAAGAGATAAATATCTCAAACCACGGGCACCCATTCCCAAAAGATTCAAAGTTCTACCATTACGTCTGGAATGGCAAAATCGATGAAGGTCATCGAGTAATGATCTTCAAAGGATACGTTGACAACCCGATCACACAATGAGCGCAGACAACAAAGAGGCGCGATTCAAAGAGTCGCTAGTCCGGAAACACCAGATGATCAGCCTTTTGCTCGATTGGGCGAACGTGCTTGAAAACTCTTGCTTGAAGTCGAAAGAAGAAGCGCGTGAATTAGCAGTTCAGGGGAAGCCTACTGATGCTGCTGGCGCGAACATCATCGCTAACAGCGTCTCAGAGATGTCGGATACAATCCGAGAGGTGTGCGAAGGGTATCATCAGATGCTCATCGAAATATACGGTCACGTCAATGGGCACACGCATGAGTAGTTCAATAGATGAAAAATATGGCACTTGGTGCAAGATCGAGTGCCCATTTTGCGATTACGAGATCGAAGATCTGTATGACTACGGTCTTGTTATTGAGCGAGATGAATCTTGTGAAGGCGACTCAATTAAGTGCGATTCATGCGAAAAAGAGTTTCTCATCAGATTTGGCTATGAGTATGACGTTCTTGTCGCCGAAGAGTTGCCAGAAGGATTCAAAAGCCCTTCTGCTCGCTTTGCAAAAATGAAAGAGGATTTAGATGAGAGATTCTCTCAGATGATTCTTGAAGTCATCAAGAAAGACGAGCAGGTCTTCATCGCATACATCAAAACAAGTCCAGAAAGCCGTATGATGAGCTGTATGATTGTTATCACACAAGAAGGAATAACGATCATTGGAGATTGGGTTCCAAAAACTCACGGAATCAATTCCGCTTTCGGCTACGGGCTCAATTGGTTTTCAAACCAATGCTATTCTGATTATCTCCGAGAGAAGTTCTGCGATATCGAGAGTTATAGCTATGATCACGCTCTTCTTTGCGCCATCCAGAAGTGTTTCAGCGACAGGATGCAAGAAAATAGAGAAGAATCAGTTGACTACATTCTTCAAAACGAAGACTCGTAAGCAGGAGTAACATGGTAAATAGAATCAAGCGTAATGCCGCCAGATGCACGATCTGCTCTACGGTAGTTGAAGTTACAGTTCAAGATCCTATTGGATCGTGTATTTGCGGCGCTTTGAAGGTTGCTGGCGGCCTCACTTACGCACGGCACTACGGAAAGCCGAAAGATATCGAATCTCTCGTCGAATACGAGCCGATTGTTGTGAACCAGGATTCTGATAGCGAACTTCTTTCTTGAGATGGTCAATTCAGTGAAAGATTCATTTATCGAAGTAAGGCTTAGCGGACCTGAGATGATCGCTCTTGAAAAAGTTCTCAGGGCTGGAAGAAGACTCCTTCCTGAAAAGATAAAGAGAACGATCAAATACCACTCTGACATCTTCACTCAAGAGATGATAGAAAGCCGCGTGGTCAAGATCACGCCTGGGGGATTTGAGCCTCAACCAGGAACGGCATTGATCAAGTTTTCAATCGCACGATTGAGAAAGATCTATATCGCTGCTGAAACTCTTCAAGAGAAAAGAGTGATTCTCAGTCGCCATCTCGATTCAGCTATCAAGAAACTGAAGAACCATGATAGATAAGCAACGAATCTTGAAGCTCCTTGAAGATATGAAGGATTCGATGCGACCATATCCGATGAACGCGAGGACTGCCGCCATTTCAACAATCTCAGATTTGATTGATGAGATTGGTGATAAACATCTTTTGAAGCTTGGAAATGTGCGTGCTGGCGACTTTTTGCAGCTGAATGGGAAGGGGTTCTTTCCAATTGGGCTTGATTGCACGCTATACGCTGAGTTTAAGCCAAATCCTGCTGAGAACGGCTAGAAGGCACCGAGATCGCCATATTGGCGCAGATAGTGGTATTGGTATGCTGTGCATGCAAAATGCCGAGATACGCCAACCTCAAAGGCTGTTTCTCATCATATATCGCTCTTCATATTGAAGATGTAGGAATTCGTGAAACTTGTATGCGTTAGCATGGCTGCTGCTAACTACGAGAGAAACGATTCAGGATCATCTAAAAACCATGCATCGATCACTCCGAGTGATTCGACTGTCTATGATCCTCGCCCAAGAGCGCTCAGAATTGGAGCTGCTGGGAATGTCGCTGTCAGGGACGTAGATGGAACTGACATCACATATGCGGTCTCCGCAGGTGAGGTCTTGGCGTTCAGCGCCTCGAGAGTTCTCGCGACAGGGACCACTGCAACAGGGATCGTTGGCTGGTGGTAGTCCCGATTGCAAAGTGGGTCACTAGAACCGGTCATCGATTTACAGATAGTGGTGACTCTCTTTCTCTAGACGTTCTCGCTGTAACGAACCACGTAGCGACCGGCAGCGGCGGAGAAGGTGGGATCGCCTCAGTAGTGTTCACAATCAACGATGTTGCGCAAGCTGCGATTACAACGCCATCGATCAGAACGCCAAATTACACTCAGACAGTCTCACCTATCACTGGGACGACAACCATGCCTTCAATCTTTGCCTACGGCATGGATCTGTTGGCATCAGACTATTCGAACGGAACGATTACGATCACATGTGTTGTAACTACCGCTGCCGGAAGCACAACAAGCCTTCCGACTCTGAAGGTCTACAACAACAAGACAACAGACACGAGGCCGAGTTCGAAAGTCATTTATGTGTCTCCGACTGGCAATGATTCAAACGACGGACTCACGTCCGGGAATCCCGTTCTAAATATCCAGAAGGGTTTTGACTTAGCTCACACTACTCGAAACCTCGGAGGAGCTGAAGTCGTTCTGCTTCCTGGCGTTCACAGTTGGAGCGGATACTCGTTCGGCATGTCGACTGATCTCCACACTGGGGATCACTGGTGGGTGACTCTAAGGGTCACTGATGGAGCGAGCATCACAAGACCTGGGGCAATAACTAGCAATGGCGATGTTTCATGGTCTGGAGGTGGGAGTGACGTCCTATACCTACGCCCAAACACTGGAGCTGGAGACGATGACACAGTTCGTCTTCTAGTCGTATTTGAAGGTGATGGCCCATCCCTAGTTCGTGGTGACATGTTCGTTTTCACGAATGCAGGTACTGATACCTATCTTCATGCTGAAGGAGGTAGCTTTGGCCACCCTGCGTGGTCTCTATCAAACAAGTGGTCTGTCAGATTCTCTGAAACGAAAGTTCGTTTGTTCAACCACGTTGCAAATGGCAATGCTGGTTTCGGTGAAATTGGTGCGACGAACGTTCACGTAAAGGGGACCGACAACGCATTCGTCGGACTCAGTTGGCTTCACGGGAATAGAATTACTGATTGGACCGGCATCTGCCATCAGTCAACAGGATATAACCCTTCAAACATGCTCTGTAGCTGTTTGATCGAATCTCAGAGATATGATCACACAGTTTCAGGTCTAATCGACTGCGAAGTCGATAGCGGTGTTGAAATCCAGGTTCTGGACGCAAACAACGTTAGAATTCAGCAGAGTGCAGGATCTGACGTAAATCCACTTGGTGATTACGGAAACCCGTCAGAGTCAATCGATCTCCCAGATCTTAGCGTCTACGGAGCTGAACTTGAACTTTCAGATCTGTGGGGGCTCACAATCTACAATGGGACGACTCCTCAATCAGGATCGACGGGTTTGCTGGTCACAGGAAGCGGGACGAATGGAACTGGCCCATACATTGATGTCGCATGGCCAACTCACGGATACGTCTCAACGTTTTCACTAGCAAGATGGCGCATCAGAACCACCAATAGGCTTCGTGATGATGGAGGAGGGAACCCATACCCGTTTGTTGATGCAGTGCATCCTGATGTTTGGCAGTTCTTCCTAGCGACGACAGACACGATCATAGCTGATGTCAGAGTTGAAGATTGTCAATCAACTCGAGTCTGGGCATCAAACAATGGTGCTATGACAAGAATGGCAATCGTCAACTGCGGAGATGGAAGCCTCGGAAACATCTCTGACCTCAGCCCTGTAAATGGGATGACGGATTGCCTGTTTCACTACTGTAGCTTTGGAGCAACGGCAGATTGGGGCAGTATCACCGCAACTGGAATCAATGAGGTTAGGAGATGCGTATTCCAGTCGATTGGAAATCTCCCAACTGGGGTAACGTTTGACGATAACCATTTCGTGAATCCTGCACAAGAAACTGGGACGAATTCAAGAACTGGTTCATTCTTCAATGCAGATCCAACGGTAAGCCCATTCAGTCTACAGCCGTTAGACGCGCAGCAAGGAACCGCTGCGGGATTAGAAATCCCGTTCCCATCTGAATTCACATATTTAGAGTCAGGTGGTGACGCTACTGCTGGCGTTTGGTCGAATGTCGCAAATGGCTCCTGGATCGCTTCAGCCGGTGGAAGCTCATCTTCAACAATCAATACTAAAATCGGCTTCGGATTAGGCTTCGGATTAGGTTTCTAGGAAGTTTAAGAACGTGGAAGCTATATCGTAGATAGCTGCATGTCAGAAAAGATCAAAAGTGGATTCGTCATCGTTCATTTCGAATCAGGTAAGAATGCCGTCCTCGAAAAGAGAGGAGAGGAATACTACTCTGCGAACGTCGATTGCATCGATGATGAGGCTTCGTCTTACAGGGCTCACATCGAATTAGAGAAGGTTGTTCTGATTGAAGAAATCAGCCAAAGGCGCGTGAATCACATCAAGCTGGTCACAAGCCAGCAGATCCAAGCTCAAGAGCTTGAAACTACTCTTCGACTCCAAAGTCTCATCGAACACGCTAAGAAGGCGGGTTTGATTCGAGGAAACGAAGAGAATCAAGAAGAGCCGATTCAACCAATCCCGCCAAAGACTGTTGTCAGCTCTTCTGAAAAGCCGAATATCGTCTCAGTTTCACCACCGAAGCGATGATTACGAGAGAGACTGCGGCAAGCTGCTTAGCTGAATACACTAAGTTTTCAAGCAAAGACAGAACTTACATTCTGCAGATGGTGGCTGAAGTCTACTCAGAAGAGCCGCACTTCTCAGCTTTCGTTATGAGCATTTTCAATAGCGGCACAAAGATCGATCCTCATCTTGCTGCAATCCTATGCCATTCGTTGTATCAAAGAATGAAGAAGGCGCAAGATCACTCCGAAAAGCTGAAAGGCGAAATTGGTCCGACTGAATAAAAAAGAGCAAGATCGCCTCGAGCTAAACGCAATCCGCAAATGCAGTGCGGATTGCTACTTCTTCAAGAATGGAGGCGAAGGATGCGCCTACTATAAGAAGAAGCAGGTCAAGCACGAAGAGACGTGCATGTATGACCTGATGCACCTGAAGAATTACGCTGACGCGTTCGCTGACGGTGATATGACATTCATCAAAGAAGATGCCTCGGGCATCACTTCGATGATTATGATGCAGATCCGTCGCATGCTAGAAGAGGTCAACATTGTTGGCGTGACGGTCAACGAGCCGATTCTTGATGCTAAGGGCAGCCCCGTCTGGATCCCAGACCCAGATAGGCCAGGAATTGACCCTCAGACGAATCGCAGGTTTATGACTGTCGCGATGCGCATCAAAGACCACCCGCTCATCGCTCGTTGCATCCAGCTTGCAAGAAGCATTGGCATCAACCTAAATGACTTCAAGTTGACTCCGAAGAGCGCGGAAGAGAAGAGAGCCGTCTCCGGTCACATCATTGCGGAGAACCCAGAAACTCTTGAAGCGGTCATCGCAGAGCGCAAGATCACTGAAGAGCGGTTTATGATTGCTGTGAGGTCTGGCGATAGACGCACCAAGGAAGACCCAGTCTACCAAAAGCTTCTAGCGGAAGGCGAAATCGTCGAGTAGATCTAGTATCAAGATAGCTCAACCTCATAATGAGTGTTAATGAGCAATATCCCTGATACTACCACACGATCTATTGCCGCTATCGCTGCCGAGACTGGCATCGAAACCGAAGTGGTGCGGCGATGCGTTGAAGGCTTTGTCAACAAGATCATTGCCGCCCTCAAAGCTGAGGTGCCGTTTGCTGTAGGTGGCTTATGCCGCTTCCACCACATCTACTCGAACAGGATCCGTCCCAGATATCAGGCGGAATTCTACGAGGATAAGATCTATCGAAGCGTTTCGATGAAGCTTTTCCCTGACGCTAACTCGAAATTGAACGGTTGGGTTCACGATCTCGGGATCAAGAATAACAGGAAGCAAGAGCTTCTTCGAATGAAGATCAAGCCAGAAGAGATCGAGAAGATCAGAAGGCGTAAGACCCTTCAAGATCAAAGAGAACTCGGATTTAGATCTGAACTCTTGTTTGAGGAGTCGCCAATCGGCGACAGCGATCTGGAGAAAGAGTTCAAACACGTCCCGACAGTAGAAGAGATTACGAGAAGGATTGGTATGAATCTAGACGGCTAATGGGATACCTCCCTTATGAAGCCGGTTCGAAATGTGAGTGGGGCGCATGTAAGAATGCCGTCACGAACCACGTTACGACTAGCGATGGTGCGGATTCAGCCTTTCTGTGCGGCTACCATAAGAAGGTCGCTCTAATCAACATTGAGAAATACGACAGAGTTCACTCTCCTGGTAACGATCGAGGGGCAGCTCACGGAAAAAGGCCAAATTCAAGAGTCGATCCACCAATGCCGAAAAGGATCGCTAAGTATCGCCCTGAAAACTTTTCTGAAGAAAAGTGGGAGCAAGATGCTGCGAAGTCTGCGGATAAAAATGCCAAGGAGCTCAAACAAGAAGAACCGAATACGAAGCTCGGTCAAGAAGCATCAAATAAGATCGCAAAACTCTTCCCGAAAATAAGCGACATCCCAAAACCGAGGTCAGAAAATTGAGAGTAAGATTAGGAGCGAAGGTAACTGGGAACTTCCGCAAGAGCGTTGAGCGAGAAATCAAGAAGTATCGAGGCGATCACTACTTGTGGCACAGGCATATCAGCGGAATCGAGCTGAATCCCCATCAAGTTGCCTGGATGAACGAGATGGATACAGTTGGCGACAGCCATATGCTGATTGGAAGTCGCCGTATCAGAAAGTCGTTCACGGTTGCTGCATACTTCTTAGAGGAGGCCGCCTGTCTCCGATACTCGGAGGTAAACGTCCACAGTCCAGCTCTAGAGCAGAGCAAGAGAAATCTCAGATACATGACCGATATGGTTATGAACAGTGAGATCTTGCTCGCATACATCGACAGCAGGCTTGGTGAAGGATTAGGGAAGGAGCATATCGAATTCATGAACAGAAGCCAGATCCAGGCAAAGGGTCAGGCTTCATCAGTTGACGGCTTAGGTGCGACTCACCAATGGCTTGAAGAGTTCGACGATATGGATTGGGAGCCCTTCCTAACCCGTATCTACCCAACTGGTTCACAGATCAAGGATGACCACGACTACGGGAGGCACCAAGGCTGCTGTCGTATCATCACTGGAACGATCAAGGGAATTGGGAACATCTACAACATCGAGCACCCCACTGCACTTGGAGAGAAGGGCGCAAGGATGAGATTCAACGTTCTGCCCAAGTTCAATTGCTTCACTCCTGATACGACTGTCTTAACTAGGAGCGGCCTTAGAAGAATTGATGAAATTCAAATTGATGATTCGGTTGTAGTTGAAGGCGGTCTCCAGAGACAGGTGAAGCAGGTTCATATTCATGACTATGATGATGATCTTGTTGTTGTGACGATGGCATACGGAAGCGGTTTGCCTATCCGCTGCACGCCAAATCATAAGTTTCTCACAAAGAGAGGTTGGGTTGAAGCTTCAGAGTTGAAACTTGGCGATGAAGTTGTCTGCAATGACGAACCAATTCAAACTAATGGTGAATCACTCTATGATGTTGATATTGAACTAGCGTATCTCACTGGACTTTATCTAGCCGATGGATGTCTTGGAGTTGGTTCAGATGGGGCGACTCAGTTCGTAAACTTCTCTTTCAATAAACTTGATCTAGAAGGCATCAGAAAAGCTAAAGATGCTATGACTTCTTCAGGTTTAGCATTTGCTGAAAATAGCAACGGGACAGCACATCAGATATGGACGACTACACCTTACTTCGGTGAACACGTTGAAGAGATCTGCGGAAGGTATTCACGCGGTAAATCCATCAATCCGATTGTAGAGAGTTGGAGTGATGAATTGAAAGCTTCATTCTTGAAGGGTTACTTCAATGGCGACGGCTGTGTGGTGAAAAATCGACACGGTAATAGGACGTGTATCAGTTCAAAGACAGTCAACAAGAACATCGCGATCGGAATCAGTAGACTCTTGATCCAGCTTGGCGTTAGAGCTACTGTCAATTCAGGAATAGCTAAGGAAAGCTTCATTGAAGGCCGATCATTGCCAGCCACCAGATACTGGAGAGTTCAAACAGAGAGAATTGAAACGATTGATGACATAGGCAGAGCGCCTATCGGGAAACAGGGTAGGAAGACTGGTGAAGTTGTGAAACTTCAAGTTGAGAAATATACAGGCAAGGTTTATGACCTTGGAGTTGATGAGATTCATAGCTACACGCTAGGTCATGCGAATGCTGTTGTAAGCAATTGCTGGCATGGCGTTGAGATGAAAATCATCCCAGAAAACGACATCTACCTCTTCCAGGGTATGTCGACCCCTCACCAGTTTGCTAGAACATATCTCGTTCTCTATGTTGAGTCAAGCGCGTTCTACCCAGACAGGTGGATCAGAAACTGTGTTGACAACGATTATGCGCCAATCGACGTCATCATTCAGCAAAACATCTTCTACAAGGCGCAAGGTGATGTCACAGTAGGGATTGACTGTGCTGGCGCTGGTTCAGGAGCTGATTCTAGTAACTGGAGTATCACGTTTACTGAAAAGATCGGCAACCAAGTCTTTTGGCTATACTCAGAAGAGTGGTCTGCAAACGAGAGACCGGACGTAGTTCTCGAGGGAATGAAGAGGCTATTTGCATTCTTCAGACCACGAGCAGGATTTGGCGACGCTTTTGATACGGCATTCTTATATGACCTGAATCGAATCCTATATGAGTCTTCTCTAACTCGAATCGACGTCAGAAGGTTCGAAAACAAGGCTGGCGGCAACGGATGGGACGAATGGTTCATCAAGCCATTGCGATTCACAGGTCCAACCAAGCACCTCATGCACGAGAGAATGCAGAAGTATATCTATGCATGCACTTTCAGATACCCAGCAATTGTAGAAGACGATTCTAGGTATGCTGTCCTCGACAAGCTCTTGAAGCAGTTTGGCAATATCAAAGCTGAAAGAAGTGGATCGGGATACAACAAGTATATGATGCTCAATTCACTTCTAGGTGACGACATCGTTGATAGCTGCATTGCAAGCATCTGGGCTCAAGAGGAAATCAGAACTCTTGTATTACCAGTTGGAGGCAGTGTCCCTCAAATGGAGTTCCGTGAACGTCCAGGATTCACACCCCTTGGTCCGAAGTTCTTGAACGATTACAGAAAGAACGCCCCCGGACATGACCAGTCAATCTTTGGCTTCCTGAAAGGCGACTAATGAAATTCAAGCCAACCGGATCAAGAGTCGCTGTCAGCGGTAAAGGTCAGAGAATTAGAATCTCAGAAAACGATGAATCGGTCCAAGAGACCTGGATCAGCGTTGGAGGTTCGTTCGATGTAAAGCCGATGCTTCGAAGCGTCGGACTGCCTCCATTCAAGATTCCGACTGCCGGTCGTAAGCAGTTGATCGACGAGGCGTATCGACTCTGGAAGTATGACCCTCTTGGTGGAAGTATCGTCAGAACGACGACTTTCTTCGTTCTAGGAAGAGGGGTCGTCTTTCAGTTCGATGACGAAAACGCACAGTTCTACGCCAAGAAGTTCTACAAGAAGAACAATCTTGAGATCAGACTCAGAGCTGCGAGCGATGAATCAACCGCATTCGGCGAAGTTTTCATCTGGCTCCGCCCAAAGTTCTCCGATGTCACGAAGGGCAACAAGACACTCTGGAGACTAGGGGACACGCAAGTCACATTCGTTCCACCAGATAACATCACGCACGTCGAAACAGCTGAAGACGACGTTGGCGATGTTCATAACTTCTTGATGGAATGGGAAGATGCGAGTATGATCGATCACTCTGATACGATCCCTCACATCAGCAAGTATGACTTTGATGGCCCAAACAGAAACATGGGCTGTATGATTCAACTGAAGTTGAATGCAGGAAACATTGACCCATTCGGGCACGGCGACTTGATTGCTGTGAAAGAGTGGCTCGACAACTACCAAGAGTATCTGCGCGATGGCGTCGTCATAAACAAGCTATACAGATCACCCGCCTACGATATTTCAATCGAAGACGGGACTGAAGACGAGGTGAATGCCGCCATCGCGCGTTATCGTGGCTGGAGCATTGGATCGAACCCAGTGCATAACTCGAGAGAAGTATGGAAGATTCTAGAGTTCACAGGTCCGAATTCAAGCAATGAAGAAGCTCGCCGCGCTCTTCTTCTTATTATTGCAGCCGGTGTTGGGTTTGCTGAGTTTATGCTTGCTGATGGAAGCAACTCGAACCTTGCGTCGTCGAAAAGCCAACAGCTCCCGGTAATCAAGAAGTTTGAAGATAGGCAAGACATGTGGGCGCACGTCTTGAACCAAATGCTTCAATTCGCACTACAAGCGAAAGCGACTATCAACCCTTCAAGTGGACTCACGATTGAGACAGATAGAGAAGGCGATCCAGAGGACTTTAAGGGTCGTGTTGACTTCCCAGGAATTGCTCAAGACAGAGATCTTGAAGTCGCTCAGACTAATAAGATTGCGATTGAAGACGGATACATGTCTCCGCGCACTGCGGCGGCGAGGCTCAATGTTGACTTCGATCGTGAAGTGGAACAAGAAAGAAACGACATCGAAAAGCTCAAAGAACTGCAAGATATGAAGGTCGATGCAGGTTTGATGAACGACCCTACGAAGCCCCCACCGGGTAAGGAGCCAGGGATGCCCGGCGATCCTAGCGATCCTGCCGCCACCAAAGCTGGCAAAGGTGGCCAAGCAGACATAAGGCCAAGGCGAGATAGAAGCAAAGAGAAGGGCGGGGCGAATGCCCCAGTTACAACATGATTGTTCAGGCTGGTGAATATACTTTCTACGAAGCGTATTTGACTTTTCACTTCAAAAGAGATAACGCATACGCCCCGTGGGAAACGATCGGATGCGCTCTTACATATGGCAGCTTCGCTGATGCCAGATACGTTCCTGAGTATGCCCACCTCAGAGATGAATTTAAGCGCGAAGCGAAGGAGGCTGGAGACCTAGCTAGCACATATGACTTCATGGACAATTGGCATCGGCTTCATCAAAACAACAACGATGTCGTTTCAAAAGTCATCAAATACTGCACTAATTGGCATGACATGTGGGGCATTCTGAGAAGGATTGCAGTCAACTACGTTGGCGTTAGAGATCTGAATAAGTTTGCGATGATTTCTGTTATGCTCAAGAGTCGCGACAAATACTTTCCGATTGTCTATCATGATACCAACAAAAAACGAGTTGAAATCGTCGCTGCTCTTAAAAAGGCGGGATACATCAAATGAGCGAAGAACAAAAAGTTGAAAGTTTTGATTTCGAACTTCAAAGCACTCAGATTTCTGAGTGTATTGATGCCGCCTGGGTTGGCGACAAGGTGGTATCACTCGAAGACGCAGAGATCGCTGAGATCACAAAAGACGATGAAAAGCCTTTCTACGTTGAGTTTGTCGGACTCTACGAAGGCATGAGCAACAACGAGAGGATTTACAGCAAAGAGGCAGTAAAGAGCTGCGTCGATGCAATGATCGGTGTGAACATGTATAAGGGCCACATCGAGCCGGGAAGCCAGAGCTGGAAGTATCGTGAGCCAGTTGGCAGAATTGTCTCCGCAAAGCTCGAGACCATCAAGGTTGATGGTAAGTCGGTGCTTGCAGCTAAGGGTAAGGCTTACATCACAGAGTCAGAGCCAAAGCTCAGATCTGACATCAAGAAGAAGATGGCTGGCAACGTCAGCATCCTTGGAAACGCTCGGATGGTTCGCGAATATGGCCAGTCGCACAAGACTGTGACCATGATGCACAAGCCGCTCAGCAGTGTCGACTTCTGCAATCCTGGCACTGGAGGCCTCAGTCAAGCCGGAGTGACGGCTGTTGTATCCGAGATGGACGCTAGAACAAGCGAACAAGAAACTCAAAAGGACCACAAGGAAACAAAAATGGGAAAGCTCACCAAGCCCGAGCTGCTCAAGGAATACAAGTCGGAAATTACCGAACTCGTTGGTGAGCAGATTGGCGAACAGATCTCCGAAATTGCATCTGCGAAGAAGGAGATCGCTCAACACAAGGAAGACTTCAAGGCAGAGAAGGAAACTCTGGTCGCTGAAGTGTCTGAGATGAAGAGCAAGAATGCTGAACTTGAGAAGCAACTCGCCGAACACAAGAAGCAGTTGGAGCAAGAGCGCGATGCTCGAATCAGTGCAGACATGAGCGTGTTTGCAACTGAGTGCGTTGCAGAGATGTCCAGTGTTGAAGGTGCTGACAAGAACGTCATCAAGCTCGCATCCAAGAGAGTCAAGCCTTCCATCGTCGAGGGCGACTTGGAGAAGAGCAAGGCGCAATTCCGCATCGACATGAATTCGGCTGTTGAAGAAGTTGCCGAAATGGCCAAGCTGTTCGGGAATGGCAAGACCCCTTCTGAAGAAGATGAGAAGCCGACCAGGAAGAGCGCCAACAACCCGAAGGCTGGCACGGGCAAGACAGATGTGACCAAGTTCATGTCTGCCGGTCTCGCAAAGGCTCACAAGGAACGCGTCGGCGTCTAATCGCAACACACATCTACTGCAAAGATTGAGGAATAAACAATGACCAAGTCCTATCGTCAAGAAGGAAAGTCGATCGAGATTAGCGGCCTTGCTGCTACGCTCGCAAGCGGCAGCATCTACCGCCGCACTGGCGGCTCGAGCGATTTGGCTCGAGCATGGATTGGCGTCGTAACCGATGAAATCATCGGAACGAGCGCTCAACAAACTACGCTTGATGGCAGACCGATTGTCATCGGTGATGGTGTCGCTGCTGAAGCCCAAACGGGTGAAGGCAAGGGTGAAATGATGGTCCAAGGCGTCTTCACGATGCTCTTGCCGACATCTGGAATGGTTGTCAATGACAGCGACCCGCTTTACATGCGAGTCGGTGATACGACAGCTCCAGGTTTTGTCGCTTCTGGCGTCACAAACAACGAAACTGCGATTGCTGGCTGGCCGAGAACCGCCATCAGTGGCGCATGTGTTGGATTCGCCGTTGGATCCAACTACACCGGACTCTCTGCCCCTTACGTTGGGCTGAACGTCGTGGATGTGAAACTTCTTGGTCTGCCTCTTCATGGGCTGGCCGCTTCGGCACCGGGCGTCTAATCTACGAGGCAAGAGGACAGAAAGATGGGAACAATTTTCAGTGACAACATCAACTTCCGTCGCGGCGAAATGGTCGTCGAGGAAGATGGTCAGATTCAAGAAATCATCACGACCTCTGACACGAAGCAGTTCTTCACCACTGCGGTGAACGAATTCTTCATGCAGACGGACGAGACTGCTGACACCCAGTGGCAGCAAATCTTCCGGGTCGTTCCTGGTCGCGGACACGGCGAGCTCTTCCCGTTCCGTCCGCCGACCGCTGTAACGACTGTGAGCGCCGCAACCGCACTCGCTGCTGAGGATGAGAATTCCAGTGGTATGCACGGCATCGTCTTCAATGAAGTCGGTGAAGGTGGCGAAATCAAGTTCAGCCGAGTGATCTCTGCTGAGAAGTATGTCCGCCACGTCAAGTATGCAACTGCAATCGGCTACTCGAACGAGTGGTTCTCCGATGGCCAGATGTCGCTTGTGGAGATGGTGACGGAAGACTTCCGTGAAGCTGCGAACGACAAGCTTGCTGCGATTCACTACGGTGCAATCGTTGCAGCCGTCAGCTCGGGCCTTTCGGCTAGCACTGCGCTGTCCGGCACTGGCACGAGCAACGTAGCCAAGGTGATCAACACGCTGAACTCGGTGACCACCACGATGCGTCGTGGGAAGCGCCGCCCAGGCATCCTGTTGGTCCCGCCAGAGTGCGAGAACACTGCACGTCTGGCCCTGAAGGCGGTTGGCGAAAGCGGTGATGGCAACCTCACTCGCAACGAGGCGACCGCTCGACTGGTTCCAGTCGTTTCGGAATACATCGCAAGCGGCACCGCTTACGTCATCGAGCCGAAGCGCCGCCTGATCAGCACCAACCGTCTGCCGCTGAGCTTGGGTAACTTCCAAGACCTGCTGCACGACAGCGAAGTGCTCGTTGGCAAGTTCCGTCGTGGCGTCCTAGTTGGCGAAGCCGCAGTCATTCACGCAGTGACCAGCTTCCCGACCACGGTCGTGTCGACCAACGACTTCTAGTCCAAGCGGCTAGATCGTTGGATTGCAAGCCTCGTATTTATGCGGGGCTTTTGCATGATCTATCAGTATGAATTTTGATTGCAGATCGTAGTCACTCTCAACAGCACAGAGAGAACGAATGGCAGAAAAAATCAAAATCTTGTTCATGTCCGATTACGCGGACACTGGTTTCGGAACCGTAGGCAAAGAGCTTTGCGCTCGACTTGCCGAGATGGGAATCTTTGAGGTTCACTATCTCGGATGGCACGCCAATCCGAACGATGTTCCATCAGCTAAAACGAATGGAATCATCCTTCACACGACTCAATTCTGGGATACGAACGACCAGTTCGCAAAGAATTCGTTCAACCCAATCGTTCAATCGATTCAACCGCAGGTTGTAATCACTCTTGGCGATCCATGGATGGTTGACCACGTTGACGCATGCCCAATTCGTGATTCATTTCAGTGGATTTCGTATACCCCGATTGATAGAGATGTCATCAGCATTCCTTGGCAAGTGCAGATGCGTAAGCCTGACTGCCTCGTTCTCTACAGCAAGTTCGGAATGGATGTGATTGAAGAATCGATTCCATTCAGAAATCCAAGACTTATTCTTCATGGGGTTGACAGGCAGACTTTCAAGCCGTGGTATCCTGAAGGAACAGACAAAGATACTCCGCTCAGTGAGGTTCAGGCAAGGAGAAAGCTGACTCTCGGACCGCAGTTTGCAGACAAGTTCATCGTTGGATTTGTCGGGAGAAACCAGATTCGAAAGAGCATCCCTTCCGTCTTCAAGGCATTCAAGGCATTCAACTGCTCAACTTGGATCGATCGCCAGAATGTGACAGACGCAGAGAAGGACACTCAATACACAGCAGAAGAGTTCTGCCGTGAAAAGCAATGCTTCAGATGCGACGTGTGCCCAGCATTCCAGCAGAGACCTGAAACGGTTGATTCTCTGATCTATCTCCACACCACTCGCGGCGATGGAAAGAGTGTGCATGATAGGCCCGGTATCGGCTGGCGTATCGACGAGCTTGGCCACAGATACGGCTTGCATGGTAGAGTTGCGATCACGCCTGGTCTCGACGCTGTCAAGGGGCTTCCAAGAGCTGCCCTAGCGCAGATCATGCAGTGCTTTGATGTGCATGCATTCCTTAGCCACAGCGAGGGCTACGGACTACCAATTGCGGAGACTCTCTCTTGTGGCGTGCCAACTCTTGTCACGAACTACAGCTCGATGCCTGAGCTTGTATCGGATGGTGGCGGCGTAGCAATCGACGTTAGAGCCTACGACACTTTCACTACGTGGGAGAACGAATGGGCGATTCCTGACATTGGCCACGCTGCTGATGAAATCAGTAAAATTCATGGCGATGAAGAGTATGCTACTCAGATGCGCAAGGAAGCTGCTGAGAATCCCTACACCCCAGATTGGCACATCGTGGCTCTAGAGTTCAGACGTCTCATTCTTGAGGCGGCAGGACAACGAGGATCGTAAAATGAATGAAGTCTCTCCCGGAAGCGCGTCAAGTGAGTTCAAAATCGTAGCCCTCAACTATGTCGCTGGCATGTTTGTCATCGCTGCCGGGACTTGGCTTCAACACAAAGGGCATGATTCAACTGCCATGCTAACTCTCGGAACGACCCTGCTGCTTGGCAATGGGGTCGCCTATGGTGTGATGCGGACAAACGTCAAGAACACAGCCATGAAGTCTAGTGTTCAGATTCAAAAGAAAGAAATAACATCATGAAATGCTTTCACACGTTCCTTCTCTTGATGCTCCTCGCTAGCTGCATCACCCCTGACACCCAGCCTGTGATTGACGGGGTTCTCGAGTGGAAGAAGCTCGAAGACGCCGAGCTCCAGAAGCATAGAGATATCGCAGGAGTAGCGAAATTCTCTGAAGACCTGGTTCAGAATGCCGAGTATAAGGCTGCATACCAATCTCTGATTGATAAGCATGGGAGAGTCGTCGATGGAATTTCGAACGCTCTCATAAATTGGGCTCAAAGAGTTGGTGAGTTTGATGAAACGTATGCCAACAAGACTCTCGATCAGATGATCGACGTCTATCTCAAAATCAAAGAAGAGGTAGAGAAATGACTGAACCAATCGATTGGGACGAAGCTCCAGAGCCTATCGAAGTTGACTTGAACAAGATGAGTCAAAATGAGAGGCTAGAATTGTTGAAGTCTCATATTGATGAGAGCAATGCGAGAGAAATCGTAGTTCGAATCGATGGAAGCGCCGCTGACTACGAAACAAGCATCGCTAGAATCAATCAGATTGTAGGGATTCTTAGAGTTGGGTTCGGAACAGCTCTGAAGATCGCGCGTCTAGCATAGCGAGCCCATGGCGATCTTGTATCGCCATTGTGGCCACTACTGCACAAATCGAGAAGCTTAGACGGAAGATTCAGGATTACTACAATCCTCAAACGAACGTCGCTCTCACATCTGACGAGCAATCGTTTCAAGATGATGAACTAACTGACATCATCGATGACGCCGCCGCCGAAGTAACTGACGGCGCGTCTACTTCTGATCAACTTGATGCAAAGCATGAAGCTTGGATGATGCTTCTCGCTAGAGCTGATGCAATGCTGCAGATTGCACAAGATGAAGCTCGTCGGATCAAGTGGCAAACTGGGAATGAGATTCAAGACCCTACCAGTGTTGCGCCCAACCTTGTTGCAGTCGCTAAAACTCTTCAGCAAAGATACAAGGATGCTCGAGATAGGGCTCTCAAAGAAGAGATCGCTGGCATCGGAAGTAGGCCGACTGGTGGCAACATGCGGTTCAACACTAGCGTGAAGAGCTATTCAGAAAGGAACTTCAACAACGCAGCGGTTCGAAGAAACACCTCTCCTGATCACTAATGGCCGGATACAAACGAGCGCACCAAGTCTTGATGAATACCTCCATGGATATGGAGGGCTACAGGATGCGCCGTGACATGTTTGACGGAAATGAGACCGCCACCAAGATCAAGGTGATAGGTTTATCAAGAGGTTCAATCGATCCGTATACTGAAGAGATCATATCCCCAGCTTTCAGCTGGACTCCTATCTCAGGAATCCTTGGCACGATTCAAGAGCAAGATGAGTTGCTCGGGCTAATTGGCGGCAGACTGAAGATCGGAGATACGATGGTCACGTATCACTACGACACGATCAGCGGAGTGTTTCTACAGCAAGACATTGAAGACATCGAAATCTCAGCCACCGGTGTAAGTGGCCTTTATCATGTTGAGAGCTACAAGGTGAACTCTGTTGCGGGTAAGCCGATGTTCTTGAAGGTTGGACTCAAGTTGGATTCAAATGACTAAGATGACATTCGGATTCAAGAACCTCAACGGTTCAGGTTTTCAAATTAACCTTGTTCAAACGCCAACTGGCAGAATGCCAAGTGAAAGAACGATCAGAGGAATCAGGAACTTCACCATCAGAACGATGAACAAGTATGGTAGGAAGGCCCAGAAAGTAGCGAAAAAGCCTGGTCACTCTCCTTTCCTTACTGGCGCTCTTGTCAAGTCAATCAAATGGCAGAAGGCGAGAAACGGTGTAGTTCTTTCAAGAGGGATTGTCGGAAGACTCTCAGTAGGTGTCCCGTATGGCCGAATCCAAGAGTATGAGCACCCAACTCGATCACTATATCTCCAAAGGGCGATCGAGCAGGTTTACCCTGAATACCTCGAAGCGCTCAGAGATAGAAGGATCGTTGGCGATGTTCTATTCGCAAGAAGGAAATTCGCGTAATGGCTGACTACATCGTTGATTACGCAAGCAGGAGCCTCGCAGCGTTCCTTGAAAGAGAGGCTGGGTTTGCTGAATCATACATTATCAATCCTGATTTTGATTGGGATAAGAAGCCGGACCCTGATAACCCAAAGAAGAGAATCGGAAGATCTCTTCCGTATGCTGGTGTAATCCTTGTTCAGGATAGTGACCAGCCGTTCACGATGTCGGCGAATATACTTCGCCATAGGACAATTGACTATCACATCGTTATCCTTGGAACCACGTATTCAGAGATGGTTCAGAAGACTTCAAACATGAAGCAAGCTATCGTGTCCGCTGTGACACCGATAACGGGCGGGGTTGGTATTACCCTCTATGACTTTGCTGCCGCGAGCGGCTCATTCTACGCGCAGGCTGGCACAATGCAGGTAGAGCTTGCTGCGACCCAATACTTTGGAGCTGCAAGTCAAGAGGAAGAAGGGAACAGGAAATACAGGTCAATCACTCCGATTATGCTCTCGATGTTCAAAGACTCGACAGCGACCCTACTGGAGAACAAGGGGCGCATCAGTCTCACAGATTCTTAGCAGTAGTTGTATAGATTGGCAGCGGCAGTGAGAACAAACAGATGCAGGTGAACCAAGTATGGTAGCAAGACACCCAAACGGTCCTGAGGGTTATATCACGACCTTCAAAGACCTCGGAGCTTTCATCGCAATTTACGATGAAATTACGACAGGCAACACAGGAGTCCAGACGAAGCTTGTCGATGCAGTCGAGCAGATGGACTACGACTTCGGAACGGTTAAGTCGCTCTCGACGTTCATCAATAACATGGTGTCCCTGTCGAACAACATCACGACTGGGAAGACGAATCTAGTTAGTGCGGTCAGCAACTATTTGACGACGGTCACTTCTGTTGATATCAACACCACTGCAACTACTGCATCTGGCGTTATTGCAGATCTGATCTTCACGATGAACGGAGCGACGACTGGCGCCGCCCCTTCTGGTTTGGCCGTATTACTTGACGGGCATTTCTACACATTCTTCGATACCGAGTATGGCATCCAACTGCCATCGACTTCAGGATCGGTCATCCTCTCACAATCAGAATCAATGGATATGATCTCTGGAACGTTGCCATCGATTCGTCGTCAAATCCTCGACAGCTACGGAGACTAGGAAAGAACAATGGCAGGCATTCACGGAAAGAACGTATCCCTCAGAGTCAGCTCTTCAGAAACTGTTATTTCTGGTGTTGAACTTCTCGGAACGAATGGTGGCGCTTTTCAGATCGCTTCGACGAGCCAGAGAAACTGGCGATACGATCGCGACAATACTCTGATTCAATTCACAAATGGAGTTGGTCAAGGTTATCCTGACAGTGTCGATACCAGTATTGGAGTTCAGACTCGTCTGATCAACTACGCTGGTGGGGCTATCCATCTTGGACAATACCCAGCAGTCCACTCTGGCGTGTTCGCGATGGCTGTAAGCATGCAGCTTTCCCAGATCGGCAACCTTGTCGGCGACTCGAGAAACTTCAGCGTCAGCATCAGCAATGACACTGTTGACTCGACGGTAATCGGCGATTCTTGGAAGTCTTTCGAAGACGGAATTTCAGGATTCGAAGGAACGCTTGACGGTCTCGTTGTTGATGAGTTCTGGTATAAGAAGTCAGTCTCGACTCTCTCTGGTCTACTTCCGAGAACCGTTCTCAAGTTCCAGGTTGATCCGAAGGATCTGAACACCTACTACCAAGGAACTGTCATCTTCCCAAGCTTTGAACTCTCTGGCGGATACGATTCTGTTATCGAATACAGCGTTCCATTTCAAGGAAGGGGTCCGCTTGACTTGATCGATGCAGGCGCTCCATTCTTCAAGGTTCACGAAACAACCTAGTAGGGTAGCATGGCAATTGACGTTCCTGGCGTTTTCTATGTCGGTGACGCGCATGTCCAGGGTGGCGCTACTGGCGTCGCTGGGATCAATGCCGTCGTCAAAGAAGATCTAGACAATCTGACGCTAGGGATCTCTGCGACTCCAACGAGTAACCTCGTCTACCTTGCTGATAAGAAGGTAATGCAGGTTACCCCCCAGTCGATTTCGACTGGGGCGTCGATGTCTGTCGCTTCAGGAGCGCACATATGGTATGACTATGCGGCAATGAGTGGCGTTCCATTCAGAGTTGCATCAGCTACTACGACGAAGGTTACCCTTCCAGCGGCCGAAGCGATCTCTGGAATACATGCCGGTAAACTGTTGTCATTCATCAATAATGACAACTTGCTCTTTTCTGGAGTCTTCTTTGATCAAAGAGTTGTTTGCACAGGGAATACTGATCAAGTATTCTTCTACAACGCTGTCACGAACGCGCCAACCGTCGCCCAATCATTTTGGGCTGGCGAAGGGCTTTTCACTGACTACCATCCTGCTGCTGGTTATCTTCTAACAAGTGAGCTGATTGGCGGGATCGCAAAAAGGGGAGGCAGTTCTCCTCAACAAGGTGGGCACGGCGTCGGAGCTGATGCAACTATGGTTCCGGACTTTTTCAACAAAGTCTGGAATACAGCACCGTATTTTCACTTCTATAAATACGCCACCACGGTAGGAATCACAGCAGGTTGGTCTGACGCCGCCCCTAGTGCGAGAGCATCTCTTCTAACTGAGCTCGACAGAGTGACCGTAGCGGCAGCTGAAAGAGGAAATACAATCAAGTGGGAGGTTGCAATCATTGACTTTTCAATGACTGACCTTTCAACTGGCGGGGTTGGAGCTCTCTTCACATATCGCACAGATCTAGAAGAGATGATCGCTTGGCTTAGAAGCGCCTCCGGTCTAAACAATCCAGATTTGAAAATCATTCTGATCAATCACAGATCAGACATGTGGGCGACTACAGGTTCTCTCGGAGGTGTTCTCGGGGCTCCTCTATACAGGGGATATCACAGAGTTGTAGCTGGCGCTGACCCTAACGTTAGCATCGTCGACATGGAAGGGAAGAGAGTTGGCGCTCCAAACGATGGAGTGACAGCTGAGCACAAGTTCTACTCTCAATCTGAATACTTTTGGATGGGAGAAGAGATTGTTCGCACATACCAGAGAATGGCTCTCGGGACTCCTGATGACCAAACTGGTGGATTTCCGCTATACATGTATTTCGGTGACTCGATCGCTACTGGAGAAATCTTAGAGTCTTGGACTCTCAATTCAAACAGTCCCGATCTTTCAGGTGAGAACCCACCATCTCTTCTCAGATCTAGTAACCAGCTAATCTACAACAGGGGTAGCTCAGTTCTCGAAATCTACAAGCCGCATACAAACAGCAACACTTCTGGAAGCGGTTCGTCAACTGCAAGTTCGGAAATTTCAATCTTTGCTGAGCTCAGTAGAAAGCACCCGAATGGTTTCGGAATCATTAAGAGGGGTTCAGGAGGGTCTGCTCTTTATGGTTCATTCGCTCCATTCAGTGGCATTACAGGACTTGAGGTTGGAGGGACTTGGCTCTCCGCAAACAATGAGCACTACCCAGAGCTCCAGAATGATTACGCCGGTTGCTTGAGCTACATCAATTCAACGCTCGGTAAGCAAGCGGATTTGAGAGGGATCTTCGTATCGCTCGGCCATAACGATGCAGCATCTGGATATGGAAGTGAGTTCGCAAGCTCGCTCATCACTTTCTGCAACGATATTCAAAACGACTTCAATACAAGAACTGACGGAACGCTCTGCCCGATAATCTGGAGAAGACCTCAGGTTGGAGCTGGCGGTGTCGACATAAATGAAATCGCATACGTCAGAGGAGCGATTGAAAGCCTTTCGAATTCACAATACTGGTTCAAGTATGTAGACTGCGACGATCTTGAAAGAGATAATGTTGACAATCTTCACGAGACTCCAGAAACTGCTGTGGTTGTCGGAAGAAGAATGGTTGCCGCTCTGAGCGGAATCATATTTTAATTCGCTTTCAAATTGAAAGCTGTTCGTAAATGATCACATCATGGTGAATAAAATCCTCAGCAAGGCTGACATCTTCAAGCGTAAGGGCTTGTCACGCAGAACTGTTCACGTTCCAGAGTGGGGCGGTGACGTCGCATACAGAGCGATGTCGATGGTCGAAAGAAGAGAGTGCCGGAAGAAGAGCACGATGACCACTTCGGTAAATGGCGAAGAGAAGGTCGAAATCGATCACGAGAAGCTTGAGCTGTGGGCTATCATCACCTGCGTCCTTGATCCAGAGAATGAAAGCAAGTTGATGTTCGGTCCTGAAGACTTTGCAGTTCTTGAAAGCGAGATGGCCGCTGGTGGTATCAGCACTGTTTCACAAGCCATCTTGAAAGAGAGTGGCATGAGCGGTAACGCTTCCTTTCGAGCAGAAGAAGATACTCCTAGCGGATCCTGAGCTGTATCTCATGATGCAGATAGCAGCAGAGAAGAACTGCTGGCTATCTGATCTTGACGACGTCCCTTCTGAAGAGCTGATGATGTGGGCGGCCTACTATCAGATCGAAGAGGACAGAAGGAAGAAAAGAGAGAAGAAGGGGTCACCATGAGATCGGTAGCTTTCTGATCACTTGTATGTGATCGTAGCGACCGAACATGGCTGTAAACTTCGTAGTAGCAATGAGGCTGACTGAGCAAATCAGTCGACCTCTCAGAAGAGCTTCGTCATCTGCGAACCAGATGACTGCCGCAGCTCAAAGAATGTCTACTGAGCTACAAGCTGCAAACGCAGTGCTTGTAGGAACTGCCGCAGCATCGGTTGGCGCAGTCACAGCTCTATCACTTTCTGCTTCTAGCCTTGAAGACAGCTTAGCCCGTCTTTCAACTGTTACTAGATCAACAAGCGCGACTGTAGAAACGTCTCTTGCGAAAGCTGAGACAGCAGCAAGAGAATTCAGCTCACAATTCACAGCTACGGCTGGAGAATTTATTGACGCCCAGTTCCAAATCGCAACTTCTGGCGTTGATGTTGAACAGCAGATCTCTGCAACTGGTGCCGCATTCAAGCTAGCAAGAGCGACCGTTGGTGAGTTTACTCAGTCGGCACAGTTGCTCGGTAGCTTCTTGAATACGTTCGGAAAGTCGGCCGAATTCAACTACCTGCGCCCAGCGGAGAAAGTTGAAGCTATCACAGACCGCCTGACTACAGCGGTTCAGAGATTCCAAGTTACTCTACCAGTTCTGGCAGAGTCGTTCAAGTTTATCATTGGACCAGCCGCAGCGTTGAATCTAAACCTCGGTGAGGTTACCGCCGCGCTAGGTGTTCTGAACACTGCTGGTTTCCGTGGAACACTTGCAGGCACGGCGCTCTCTAACGTCTTCAACAAGATCGATAACGTTGTTGAAAAGCTGGACTTGAATCCCGATAAGTTCATTGACCTTAGCGGTAACCTCAAAGACCTCACATCATTCTTCGAGGAACTAAATAGAGCTCTCGCTGATAGCACACCTATTGAGAAACAAACAAAGCTCATCGGGGCTCTCGATATTCGTGCAGGACGTGTCATTAAGACTCTTCTCGATAACATCGATGCGTTGAAGCAGTTTAGAGGTGAGCTTGATATTTCAACTGGAGCGACTGATGCTCTCGCTAAGAAAGTTGAATCGACCACATCATCTCAATTCAAGAAGTTCTTCAATCAGATCCAGAACATTGCAACTATAATCGGCAATTCGCTGAATAAGACTCTTGGCCCGTTGGCTATGAAGTTGAACGAGGTAGCGAGAGGATTCGCTATTTGGTTGAAGAGCGCAGGACCTATCATTCCAACGACGCTTGCAGTTGTCGCTTCATTCTTGTCGCTTGCCGTTGCCGCTGGCGCTCTAAGGCTTATCTTCGGAACGCTCTTCGCCGGACTTGGTCAGCTTATTGCTCAATCAACAATCTGGGTCGTTGGGGTAGGCGCTCTAAGAATTGCTCTGACTCTAGTCACTGCAACGACCGCCTTGTTCCTGAGATCGATTCAAGCTGTCATAATCGCCCTAAGCGGAAACCTCGCCAGAGCTCTTCTCAACATCAACGTCGATTTTACGAGGTTCATCGATAAGATCGTAATCGCAACTCGCGCTCTAACAGCCTTTGTAGCTCGCGGTGTCGCAGCCGCAGTGGCACGTCTCGGACTTGTTGGCGCTGCGATAGTGGGAGTAACGGTTGCCGTCTCCGCGGCAGCAGTCGGCCTTGCATACCTTGCTGGAGAATTCGACGAAGTCGCAGACGCAACTAAGAATTCGTTCATCACACTTGATGAGCTTGATAGGAAGTATGGCAATACGATCAAGAGAACTGCTAGCGTTGTCGCAGAACTAAAAAGGCTCGGAACCACTCTCAGAGATAGTGTCAACATTCCTCTGAGAACAGATGAAGTTCTCGGCAAGCTACCTTTTGCTGATAAGGCAACGCAAGATCTCCGAAACGATTCAACGATCGGAAGAACAGGAGCAATTGAGAAGAGATTCAACGAAGTTGGATCTGTAGGAGTCATTGATCAAATTGCCGAGAAGATCGGACTGGCGAACGAAAAGAGCCAAGAATACGTCAAGAGATTCAATGAAATCAAAGCGGCTACAGATAGAACGTTCAGCAACGATACTGTCACCGATAAGGTCAACAACATCAAGTCTGCATTCGAGCAACTCGCCCTTAGTGGAGAATCAGCTCTAGTTGGAATTGCAAACGGGAATACTGAAGCTGCGAAGACGCTTGGAATTCTTCTCGATACCTTTGACAAGCTTGATAAAGCTGGTGAAAAACTAAGTAGCCAGCAGGCATATGACCTAAGACTTGAAGGATTTGATGCCGCTAAAGCTGGACTCGACCAACTCAGAGACTCGACACTACCTGCGGTCAAAAATATCGTCAGTTATCTCGACGAAGCGCAAAGCCTTGCCAAGAAGGTCAACTTTGATCAGGGAACCGATTTCAAGTTCGCTGAAAAGATAAAGGATGGATTCAAAGAGCTAGAGAACTTCCCACAAGACATAACCTCTTTCCTCAGAGTCGACGTTCAGATAAAGTCTATTGCTGAAACTCTTAAAGAGATCAACTTCATAACGGCAGAGCTTGAAACAAATACCAATGGAGTCAAGACTGCGATCGCACAAACTCAGAGTGGTATCAAGTCTTCAGTCAACGTCTACAAGAGAGTTGCTGCGGGAACTGAATCATACGCAAATGCTCAAAAGATTGCGACTCAAAGAGTCAAAGAGGCAGAGGACAGCTACGCGAAGATTGCTAATGCGATCGCTACAGCTTCTAGCTTCCTAGATACGAACAAGGGCAACGAGCTTATTGATAAGAGAAAGATCAAAGATCTACAGGATTTCGTTGATTCTGGTGAAGACATTAGAATTGGGTTGCAGTTCGATATCAACGAACAGAAGGCGATCATTGAGGCGAACAAGACATTCGCTCTCATCTCCGAGAGCACTGGGAAGCTCTCTCTAATCCAAGAATCAGATATCAAGTCGCTTGCATCTTCATTCGGAGAAACGATCAACCAGACTCTTTCTGGTTCGCTCAAGGGAGACCAGATCTTCACGTCACTCGCTGACAGCTTTAAGAAGAACTTCATTGGTCAGATCCAAGTTGGCATCTCACAGATTCTTGGATCGAAGTTCAATGATCAGTTAAGAACTGCAATCACTGTAGCCGAGCAGGTCACAAGAGACTTTGAGATTTCAGGAATTCTTGAACAGGGAATCCAAGACGGTTCACTAGGTAAGGCGATTGCTGATAAGCTCAATCAAGTAGCTCCTGATATTCAGAAGAAGTTTGGCGACATCTTCTCAATCTCTGGTGACAACAAACTTCAACAGACGTTCAAGGATATCTTCACTGATGCAAGCGTCTCACTCGTTACCGCTGGTGGCCAAAGTGCAGCGATCCTTGAGAGACTACAGGATGTTATCGGTCAAGGACCTGGCAAGGGCGCTCAGGAGCTCACTAAACAGGCTGGTGAGCTTAGATCTTTACTTCTGACTGCTAGCACGACTGGGGCAGGCGATGCAATTAGGCCAATCCAAGACGCGCTGTCAGCTACACTGAAGCAGCTACAAGGGATTGGTGAAACCTCAGGAGTCAGCAAGTTTGCAGCGAGTGCAGAAACGGTCAAAACAGCTCTAGATGAAGGAGCTAGCAACTTGTCGAACGTAGTCAACTCCTTGGCTACAGCAGGCAAGACGTTCTTTGAGACAGTAAAGTCAGGTTTCACTGATCTCTTTGGAGCGGACCTGTCAAATCTTTCTTCTGCTACTATCGACAGTCTCAGCGATGCGAAGAACAACCGAAAGATTGAAATTGATCTCGGCGATACAACATCAACTCTCTCTGTCAGCATTACTGGCACTGGAGGAGGGACAATCAATGGACAATATCTTGAAGAAGACGAAATCAGGTCGATCATTGAAGCTGCAAGAAAGCAGTTAGAGCAAGAAGTCGACTCAAAGTTGACTCGACTTGAAGATGAGATTCGAAACAGATGATCCGACTAAGATTCACAAACGGGACTCAATACGTTGACCTGAAATATGTCAGGAACGTTCAGTGGTCTTCTGAAGTTTCTGAAGACGCTCTTGTCAGCGGAACCACAAGAGTAGGAGCTAGGAAGCGCGTTGTTTCAATCAACGGATTCATCAACAACGCGAATTTCAGGAATAACATCCTTGCACAGCAGCGTCTCGAAACAGATCTCATTGCTGTAGGAACTGGAACGATCGAGTATGTCGGCGGCAACAACATCACCAATGTGAGGTTCAAGTCTCTTAAATTCAGCGAGTTTAGAGGTAACCCCATTGCGGAATTCTCTGTTGAGTTCGTCACAGAAGATTCAAACGTTCACGCGCACGAGCCCGTTGGCATCGGGTCTCTCACACTTTCTCCAGCCAACGGTTATGAGTATGTCACGGTCAGCGATAAGACGTCAACGCAAGGACCGGATGAGCAGCTCGTTAGCAACAGGAACAGAACCTTCACTATCAGCGGATCCTTCATAGGCTCTACACTTGCCGAGATCAACACTTCGCAGGCAGCCTTAGTCGCAGCCATTAGCGACGAAACAACGGTTGTGCTTACACTCTCGGCCGCAGTCAGCACGTTCGCTGGCAGCTATACGGTTCGGCCAGGAACTATCGATTTCGGAGTTCCTAGACTCAAAGATAACCAGACCGCTCGCAGCTTCACGTTTGAATGTAAGACGTTTGAAGACTACACCAAAGAGCCCTACACGCTCGGAGAGACACCCCAAGCTTTCGCAAACATTGAACTCGACGTTGTAGAGAGTGTTCAGCAAAAGAGGACCAACGACAAGTTGAACGCTGGGAACATCTACGCAATCACCGCTGAAGATCTCTCTGTAAGCGGAAAGAAATACTTTGCGACTTTTGAACTCTACACAGATTTCAGAGATACATTCAATCCAGTTCCAACGGGAGTTTATACGATCACGAGCACGACTGCGAACGTCTTAGAACTGCAAGAACTGACCACTGGAAAGTTCACAAGGGACGGGAACTATGCAGATGGAAGCAAGAGATACTCAGCTTCAATAAGCATGACGTTCAGATGGGATGTCGGAGTAGAGGGTAGGGTCATTGAGTATGACGCAAACTACTTCGGTCTCACTTGGTATAAGATTGAAAGTGCAAACTTTAGCTCGAGCGTTGATGAAAACGGTAACTCGGTAAGCAAAGGGGTCTCCGTTACTGGGAAGCTCATTGGAGCAGTGAACATCACCGCTGCAATCAATCTTCTTGGAACGAAAGTTGACTACAGTCCTGGCATTCCGAACACGTATGTGACTTCAGTCAATTTAGGTTCTGTCGAAACGCAGAACGTTGTTGGATCACAGCTCTTAATCTATTCGGTCACAATCACGGCGAAGCAGCTTGACAATGCAACTCAAGCTTCATACTTTATTCAGAGTCTCTTTAGACTCGATAGAGCTGGCTCTTCAAATGGTGGCACTATTCAGTTCGACAAAGTTAGCAGCCTAAACAAGTCGTTCTCCAATAGGTATGATCAGCAGCTTCTGAAGTTCGTGGTTACTAGCGTAAATCTCTCAGTGTCAGGTGAGATTTGGTCAGCTGACACTGGAACTGGGAGTCCTACGAATCCCAATAGGGCGATTGATCTATTTAATCAACTCGACGCTCTCATAAGCGCTGACTTGAGCACAAGGACCGCTCTGTCCGTCCCTGCTGGAGAAACACTTCCCGATAACGGCGATGTCCACTTCATCTTAACGAACTTCAGCCTCGGCGATTGGACTCCATTCACTAAGCAGAGCGGAGTAGGTGTTGGGACTAGGTATTGGAAGCAGACAATTTCATTGAGTGCGACCGCTGTATTTGACCTTAGTGGCGGCACTTCAACAACTCAACCTGATTTAGTTGAGACTACATCAAGAGTGTTTGAAGACGAAGCCCCGAAATATCAGCAACTCCAAGTAGTTGGTTTCGGAACCGTCTTCAAAAGAGTTGGAACGACCCCAGCCAAAGAAACCGCTACTAGTCAGAGACAGTATAGAGATCTTTCAACTTTGAACGCAGGTTCATTTCCTGCGGACCCATCTGGCCCAAGCAACTTCCCACCTTCGAAATCTGTAGTAACGAAGAGGTCAGAAGAGACTCGAGGCACATCAAAGAGAGTGGTCATTGAATGGTCAGCTACGGATAAGATCAGCTAATGACATCACACGATATCAGATTTGATAATGACCCTGATGAGATTCAGACAGAGTCATTCAAAGGAGTTCAGGGAAACTACTATGCTGAAGAGCTAGTAACTGGACCGAACCCAAGTGTCAAGTTTAGAAGGCTCGCTGAAGACAAAGATGTAGCTGAAATTACACTTGCAGATATCGCTTCGTCTGAAGCTGGCCAGACTGTAAGATTTGGCAGCAAGGGAGTTGAGGTCGAAGAGAAAGAATACGACGGTAGAGCTGAAGCTCAATACTATCGAATCAACTACGACTACAACACTGAAGAAGGATACATCTTCAACGGGCTTGTTGACGACAAGGTCTACAGGTCTCCTGAGAATACTGAGACTTGGGCTGGTTTGAGCTACGTTGATATCTTCAAAGATATCATTGATGTTCAAGTTCCAAATGCGAACTTTGCATTTGATGAATCAGAGTGGAACGCTGCCGCAGACGGAAGCGATCAATACGCTGGATCATTCAGCTTTAGAAATACGCCACTCCCATCTGCGATTGACCAGATCGTCAAGAAGCAAGGGAATATCCTTTGGTGGGTTGAGTGGAACGGAAGCAAGTGGGGACTCAAGTTTAAGAAGAGAGACCTCAGCCAGAGCGATCCTCAAATCGCAAACACCACTAGCCCATCTTCTGCAAATGTCATCGGACTTGAGATTCAAGGACCGGCAACCGACCAACAGATCACAGCTAAGATTCTTGATCAAGGAAGGGGTTACAAAGTTCAGGTTGGCGGCCCAGCTTGGCTGAACGGAAACAAGTCGCCGCCGTCAGCTCTTTGGGAGTCGGATGGAAAAACTGCCCCGCCAGTTAGAGTTCAACTCCCTGTAGTTGGAAGCCTTGTTGACAATGACAACATTCTCGGAGCTTGTGCGCAGGCTGCATGGGCGGCAGGGATCGCTCCTAGTGGATTCGTTCAGCAGGTAATCTACAAAGCGCTCGGCTGGAGCAGTGTTGAAGCCAGCATAGAAGATCTAACTGGCGATCCACAGCTTGCAGTCTTCAATAAGAAGAAGGCTGGGTTTCACTTCATTCCCCAAACAAATGAGCAGAAAGAGCCTATCAACATTGAGGTAGCTCTAAAGCTCGCCAACACGACATACCCTACGAGGTGGGGCCAGAATAGGAACCCGCCAGGAGCCGTAACTGGACTCAACGATACATTTCCTTCTGATCCTGAAGGCGCTTCGACTTCTGGTGGCGGAAAAAGATGGAGGATTGATAGCAATCTTCTCTCACATCCGAACCAGTCTTTCACGATCGAATACAGAAGATCAAGACCGCCATGGGTCGGAAGATACAAGTATTACGACACCAACGATCCTTCACAAGAATCAGAGTTCAACAAATACAAGTCGACAGAAGAAGCGAAGGCGGCAGCGCAAAACGGGAATCCTGACTCGACTGGTTCGGTTGTAGCGAACGCATACGTCAGTGTTCACGACTACGGTTCAGGGAAGAAGGCTGTTGCGACAATCCACTTCTATGAGTTGGAATACAGAGGGATTGAAAGCGCTAAGCTCGATACAAACGCATCAGCTCTAATCTTCAGAACCACCTCCTTCTTCTCATACGGAGACTGGAGTGCGCTAGGACGTGTGACTGGGGCTTCTCCATCAAGTGTGCCGGGAGTTGTCCAGTGGGTTAATGACAAGAACAAGTATGTTGGAGCAACTACTGACAACCCTCTTGTCAAAATCTTCATCAAGATTAGCGACGCTTTTGAGACAGAAGAGACAGTCGGTAGCTCTGAGTGGGGTCAGCAGTTTGTGTTCCACGGAGTCTACACACAGCCTATCCCTTCAAAGACTAACCCTGAAGGCGGTGGATCGCCGTTCTTTGTTGAGCAAGGTGAATACGAACAGCACAATATCGTATTCAACGGATCAAGGCAAACCGGCTACCCAGAACCAGAGAAAGAGCCAAGAGACGATTCTCAGAGGATGATTGATCGTGCGGCCATTGTAGCTGCACAAACTGATCCTAGAAAGAATCTGAAAGGGAGATATACGATCTTCCCAGGTGACTTGACGAATGTCAAGCTCGGGACTTTCACAAACGGAGGAATCATTGTCAAGATTCGCCACGACTTCATCCCATACTTTAGGACTCAATTCTATCTCGAGGGATCACCAGAGATCGATGAGCTAGAGGAGAAGGCAACTAAGACCGACATTGGTGAACTGAAGTCTTTGATTCAGATCGGCCAGGAGCAGATCAAACTATCAAAAGACAAGATCTCACAATCGAACAGCATCATTGGAGCCGACACTAAGACTGAATCAATTACTGCGACCCCTGGTCAGAATGGAAACGATCTCGGGAGTATTGATGCTGGCGTTCAAATCAAAGATGCGAATGATGATCCTGAAGACGTCACATACAGCAACAAGCCCGATCTAAGCGCGAGAGGTTTTGGTAAGAAGGCTGAGGTCTCTCTCCTCTACTCGCAGCTAGCTGACAGGTTCTTCAGCGACGGACTTGTTATTGATGATGATCCTGATCCGACTTCTTCAAAAAGGCCAAAGAACTTCAGTTCTGTTATCCTCAAATTCGATGACAAGAACAGTCCTGGTGAAGGGCAGAAGACCGGACACAGCCACAACATTATTGATCTCGTTCAGACCGATAGCACTGGCGGTATTGATGGAGGACCTAGATATAGAGTCTGTTTCAACGTCACAGACAAGGATGTCAACTCGCTAGATCTGAATACTATTGGCGGAGATAGAATTCAGTTCAGAGATTCAGAGCTTAACGGTAGCGCAAACGCTCTTACGAGAACAGGGAAGCTTGACTCTTACGTCACAGACGATCACTTCTTTGTCACTAGAGTTAGGGGATCTGATGGTCAGATCAATAGTTCACACCTAGGTCTCTCGAGAGAGAATACAGTTGGCGCGATTCCAGAATTCAATGACGGTGCCATCATGGGCATCGGAAAAGAGGTCGGTGCAACACTCAACTACACCTACGTTCTTGATCTTCACCTCGATCAAGAGACGACTGCGAACTACGCAACTGAATTCACTAACGCTGAGCCTGAGTATCTCGGAATCTACTTTGGTCCTGACCTAACATACCCAGACAATCAAACAGGAAGAAACAACCAGTTCAGACTAAGAACTTGGAATCTTCAAACGCCAGCAGACTCTCTAGTCTTTGATATCAGGACTGTTGCCGCTGGAGGATCAGGTGATTCTGAACTCATTCATGAGGTAAAAGCTCAGCTCGGAACTGCTATCACGCACAGGATTGCAGTCGGAAGCGACAGCTTCTTGAGTCAGCCCGGCCCTGCATACGACCCAGTCTTTGAACACTTGTGGTTCGTAACGGCAGCTCAGACAATCGCCGCTGGTCGAAGACAGGTCTCGATCTACCACGGTCTCCGTGACAGGCAGCTAGACGCAAATAAGAGACCTCATTTCAAAGTCGATCACAAAGACAGCTCAGTCACGAGCAACATCTATTTCACTCTCACTGAAGAGGCGCTTGTCGGTTCTGGAGGGAATACTCAACAGATGCCTAGCAGAGAGACTGCTAGGTTTGAAGTTCGGGCAGGCGGTCTCCTCCAGGTTACCGGAGATGATACCAATCAACTCTTCATCTACACTGACACAGGTCTTAGAGGGTTCGGCTTCCATCAGTTTATCGACCCTAACGTTCCAGCCGCCGACAAGTCGTTCAGGATCAATACTGACGGCCAATGGAAGAGAGTCGGAACTAATCTTACAGCTTCAGGTTCATCGATTGAGCTTAGAGATTCGAACAATCGAATCATTGATACTGTCGAAGCTATCGGAATCACTTGGCCCGGTGATCAAGTAGTTGATTTCATCGACCCTCTACTTCCTGCGAGGTCTTCAGGAACTGGAACAGCCACGACATACTCTTGGGCGAAAGAGATCGTTCACAAAGATGCTGACTGGAAGCTCTTAGGTATCAGCACAGGCGCTCCAGGAGCTACGTTCGGAACTTCACCTTGGAAGTATGTAAGACGTATCCTTGACGGGGATATGACGAGCAATGCAAATGGCTACACCACAATTGAATCTCTCGATGAAGGTCTGAGCGCATATGGAAGCGCTCACAACCAACTTGTCGCAAAGCTCTATGAGTTTGAGGAGTCGCTTGCTGTAATCGCAGGACAGATCTGGGGTGCAGAACCGTATGACCCGAATGGAGTCGCTCCTTCACTGAACTTCAATCGCAATATCAACTTCAAACTTGATAATGTCGATGGCGGACAAGACCTATCTCTTTGGCAGTTTATTGCCAATGACAACGGATTGCTTCTCGGTAGGAAGGCTGGCGCTCCAGGCATCACAAACGATCACGGAATTGAAATATCGCCTTCTACCGGGCACATCAAGCTCACATCTTCTCAAGATCCTTCACAGCCTCAAGCTCATCTTTCTCTCCGAGGTAGCACGGTCGCCTCACAGTGGAAGATTTCATGTGAAGGCAACAGCGACAAGTATGGTCTTCAAGCTGGCGATGGCTCTCCCCCAAGAGGGATCAACCAACTAGGCTCTACCGGAGACTCAAGAAGAATTCCTTTCTTCTTCAAGCTCGAAGGGCCTGCTGGAGGAACAGAGCCTCTTACGATGAAGTGGTATGATGTTGACGGAACTGATGATCCATCCCACTTAATCGGTCAAGAACAGGTTCTTATCGGTTCATCTTTCACAGTAATCTACGGAGGCCCATACCAGACCGGCGAAGGCTGGAGGCCAAGAGGCCCGATTACTGGTCCTAGAACAGCAGGAAGAAGAGGACCGCAAGGACCGCAAGGCCCTCAAGGCGACAAAGGCAAGAAGGGCGACAAGGGCGACAAGGGCGACAAGGGTGAAAAGGGTGACAAGGGTGACACAGGTGACACCGGACCAGCCGGACCAACTGGGGCGATCGGACCAACTGGGACTTGCACATGCCCGACTGTAGCTGGAACTGCCGGTGCCCCATGCTGCGTGACTTCCGTGCCAGCAGACCCACTCATGGGCCAAGCTCTCGGAAACAAGTATGTTGTCAGAGACAGTCTTGGGAATGAAGAGATTCTATTCCTGAACGATTTCATCGGAAGTTATGACCTCGATGATTCAAATGGCTTGTCCGCTACATCAAATCCAGAAAGAACTTTCGAGAGAATCACAAACGCAAATATCGTTGCGGCTGATGGTGCTACGCCAAACATGGTGGACGTCAGAGGGGATGAAGCTAGAGGCGTTCTTGAGGGTCAACAAGACCCTGTCTCGGCTGATCTTCTTGCAGTCTACGCCGATTCAGTTGTTACAGCTGAAGGTGATCTAGTAGATGGAACGAAAACTACTAGCTCAGCAATTGCAACTCCAGATGCGGAAAGTGGTTCACTCATCACCGCTAAGGTTCCAGCTAGGCTCGATCAGACTTTTAGCCTAGCTTCTGTCAAAAGGACAATTACAGCTCAGAAGTCGAGAATTGCATTAAGTGCAATTCGATGGGCGGTGAGGTTTGGCGCTGGCGGTGGCATTCCTAATGCGGCAATCAAAGCTGTAACTGATCAACCCGACTTCCCATCGATTGATCCTAGGAGCGATAGCCATAACAACCAGACATTCATTAGAAGCGTCCTAAGAATGGGGCAGTATGCTCCCGACCTTCTCATTGACGCTACTGGTAGGTATGCGATCGGAGCAGGCAACTACATGATGCCAACTGCTTTCAATAGCGATGGCAACATTCAGATCAACACGGACGAGAGCGCTCGAGTCGCATACAGCGGACTTCACGGAATTCTGTTTGGATTCTTGAAGGATGCAATAGGTCTTGAGATTAGACCTGATAAGATCATCAGTAGAAGGGCTTACGGAGTCAAAGGAACAGTCACAGGAGTAACTGGAGCTGGCGGTGGTGAAACAGAATATCACGTCATCGTCAACAACAGAGGAATCCACGGCGCCCAGTTTGGAGATGATGGTGAATACCCTGACGCTTACTTCTACGACAAAAATATCACTCCTGGTAGCATCGTATGGGGCGGCGACCTCGGTATTGTTAGAACGCAGCTCAATAGGTTTGACGGCCTTGTAGCGACTGGCAACAGCGGCTTGTGGGTTGGCGGTCTGAACTTTGCCGTTGAGGGTGATAGTGTAGAGGAAGCCGTTACGAAACTTGACACTCAAGTTTACAAGAACAGCGGCCACTATTCAAAATCTTTCACTCCTGTAGCGCCATCGGCCGGATCAACAGAGTTCTATTCATTCAGTCACGGCTTAGGGACAAGGCCGCAGATATTCGTTTATGACTCAGTTACTGGTGTGAAGATCGACGTCGGTGTCACTTACACAAACGCTAACGAGATCAAACTTGAATACTCAGCTGTAACTGGGAATGACTGGGTAGCCGTCTGCGACACAAACGATAGATCATAATGGCAAAGAAAGTTTTCATTGACTTAGATTTCGGTGACAATTCAAGAATTAGAGGTCTTCTTGACGGTGACACTTTCCGGGCTGCCGCAACAGTTCAGCAACTCAATGTAGCTGTGAGTGGCGTGTCTGCCGGAGGCGGCGTGACGCAAGAGCAGGTGAACACATCTATCAGCGGTCACCTAACTGGCGACCCTCACGTTCAATACCTTCTCAATGATCCTGCAACAACATCTCGAAACGAGATGTCAATGACTGCAAGTGACTCAATACCAATTTCAATCTTAGGAGCTTCAGGAGGGCATACTGCTGAACTTCAAAAATGGACTCCTGACCAATCAGTTGCTGGGGTGTATGCGAGTGTCACTCTTTCAGGATCAATCAGCGCACTAGGATTTCACTCTCAAGGTTATAGGATGACTGATGTCGGAGCGCCAGTCGATTCAGGTGACGCTACGAATCTAGATTATGTGACTGCAAGAGACACGCTAGTTCTCTCAACTGCGACAACATACACAGACAACCAAATCATCATATTTGCGTTCGCAGCAGCTTCAGCATACCAGCCACTCAACCCACTGCTCTCTTCTCTTTCGACTACCGTCCATACCGCTAACCAATTGTTCTATGCAGTTAGCGGTAACCTGACAGAGTCGACAAACATAACGCCTCTCGCTAGAACTCTCATCTCCGGTGTGACTACATCAGAAATGAGGTCAACACTCGGCCTAGGAAACGCGTCAATTTATGACTATGGGACTGCATCAGGGACTCTGGCGCTCGGTGATCATAGGCACGCAGTCTTGTTTGATGACTTCACAACTTTAAGAGGCTACTCAACAGAATGGAGTGAGACATCGAGCGGCGCTGGGTCATCTTTCGTCCATAACCTAATCACTGGATCAGACGCATGGATGTCTGCCAATGGAGGCGATGGAATGCTTCGCGTTTCAAACGGTGGCGGAACCGCTGCAACTGACAAATCATACCAGAGGCCCCAAGGCTACAGCCACTTCGGAGACAATTTCTGGGGTTCTGGGAGAAGGCACCTTTGGAGGTATGCAACTAGCGCTTCAACGAGTGTGAAACATTCTTTCGGAATCATGGGAGGCACTACTGTTGCGAGCAGCGTTACGCCTTCACCATCATTTGCCTTTGTAATTGATTCAGCGAATGCAAACGTAAGATTTCAACACGACGACAATCAGGGAAATACAACCGATACTGATACTGGAGTTTCAATCGCTAGCGTCACACAGAATTTTGTGTGGGCAGAAATCAATGTCGTTTCAGGAGCTGTAACAGCTCTTATTGATGGAGTCCAAGTCGCATCAATTACATCAAATCACCCTGTAGGGAATGATAGGAATATGTATCCCTTCTTCTACGCAGAGGGGAACGGGGGCACATGGAGAAGTTTGACGTGCGACGTTTACATGATGTTTGGTGATACCTTGAGGTTTTCTAATGGCATTTACCCGTGATATTCTAGTTAGGCTCCCTGGACCAAATAGCCTTGGCGACCCTTGGGGAATTCAATGGACTTTTCCCGGTCAGGTCAGCCCTGGGCCTGAAACAGTTCAGGCCAAAATGATCTCAAGATCAGCAAATGGTGATGTGATTGCTGAGATTGAAAAGAAGAGGAAACTAGTCACACCAGATGATGATCTTTCTTCCGATTACACATACAGGTTCATCGGAAGAGCTAACCACGCAATCATTGCATCACTGAATTCACAGCTGAATACTCTCTCGAGTGATCCGAATGCCATGGTTTCTAGCATAGCTAGCACGCTTCGTAAGATTCTGAGAGATAACATCAAGCTTTCTGATATCGTTGATCTGATGAATGTCGCGAACGGCAATGCCAATGCAAGTGTGAGAGCAAATGCCCTCATCCTGGTGGCGGTAATAATCACTAACGAGCTATAACCTTTTGAAGGATTCGAAGAACTCGTAAAAGAAAGTAAGATGACGCTTCAAGAAAAGATCTACCGTAATATGGTTGAGCAGATTGTCAACAATCTCAGGGTTCAGTCTTTGAGAGAGAAGATCGCTGAATACGATCGACAAGGCCAGCTAACTCAAGGGCGAATGAGCATTCTATCAGAGATGATTGAAGAACAGGATGGAATCATTCTTCAAAAAGCCATCAACACTGACCCTTTCTGGAAAGAGCAGATTCAACTCGCTCAACAAGAAGCACAATCAATTGTCTCTTCTGAGAGTGGAAATTCGATTGCGAGCCAAGTTGAACCTCAACCTGAGACGAAAAAGCGGGATCCTATCAAGCAAGTTTCTGCCAATCGAAAGGTTGAAGGTAGTCAGAACAACGTTGCTGTCGTAACAGATGAGCAGCAGGAAAAGCTTCCTCAGCTGCAAAGAACTTCACTCAAAGATAGACGCCAACCAATCAAAGTGGTCATCGATGATGCGCCAGCACCACCTCCACCAGATGGTGACGTTGAAGACATAGACAATGACTAGTGAAATCCTCGCAGTAATCGACAACGTGGTTCGGCTCAAGCTTGATACGCTTGAGCCAGCTTTATTATCAGAGCTTCGTTCGAGGCTCACTCGCGAAAATCCCCAATTCCACTCTATGAAGAGGATGCGTGATCGCAATCCTCTGAAGTATCAATACACCAAGCTCCCACCATCATCGGTTACGAGCTATGAGGAGGACGGGAAGACATTCTACGTCCCTAGAGGATTCTTGAATGAGCTGAGATCAACTGCCCTTAGCTACGATCAGCCATTAAGGGTGATTGACCAAACAATAACGTTTCCTCGCATTCCTGAAATAAGCCTCTCTACTGAACTCGAGCTTAAAGACTACCAGAAGAAAGGCATTGGGAAACTGATCATGAAATCTGGAGGGGTGCTAGTTGCTCCCTGTGGAGGGGGAAAGACTGTAGCTGGCATCGGAATCCTAACTACGCTGAAACAACCTACTCTAATTCTTGTTCACACTACTGACCTCATGTCTCAGTGGCAGCGAGAATTGGCTTCTAAGGCTGTCCTGCCCGGCCCTGTTGGACAATGGGGTAGTGGAGTAAAGCAGCGAGAGACTGTAACCGTCGCAACGATACAGACACTCGTAAAGATGCCTCCGCCGCAACTTAGGGACTTGCTCGGTCACTTCGGATGCGTAATTCTTGACGAGGCTCACCACTGTCCTGCCGATACGTTTCTGCAGATCATGAACATGTGCGGTTCGAAATATAGGTTCGGACTCACTGCAACTCCTGTTCGGAAAGACGGTCTTGAGTTCTTGATGTTTGATACCATCGGACCAATCCAAGCTAGGATCACACAGGATGAATTGAAAGCTGAAGGCAGATCACAGAACTGCCACGTCAAGAATCACAACACAACTTTCTTCACAAACCACACCATTGACGCCTGGGCAAGCCTGCTCAGTGATCTGACAAAAGACAGAGACAGAAATAATCTCATCATCCGTTCAGTTTTAGATGACTGGAACAATGGCGAGTTCCCTCTCATTCTCTCCGATAGGGTTGGGCACTGTAAGGAGTTGCAATCAATTCTTCAGAAAGAAGGAATGAATGTCGAGCTTCTTGTTGGTGAGGTCCCAAAGCCTGCACGTGACAGGATTTGTGATAGAGCAAGGAAAGGCCTCGTCGATGCAATCGTGGCAACCAAGGTCGCTGATGAAGGTCTTGACATACCTAACCTTTCATCAATTCACCTCACAACTCCCACCTCTAATGAAGGGAAGACTGAGCAAAGGGTTGGCCGAATCCGGAGACCAATGGAAGGAAAGAATAGTATCATCCACGACTACATTGATTCAAGGGTCTCCGGTCTGGTTAGGATGGCTCAGAACCGTAGAAGAATGTTTAGAAAATGGGATTTTACCTTTGAAAAATAGTTGCATTCGAGTAAGATGAAATCCCGCGATGCTCGTCCTGTTGCTCGGACTCGTGCTCGGGGCTTGTGCTCGGTGCTAATAATTCCAGCGCCTTGTAGCGTAGAATGAGCGTTCCGCTCACACGTAGCTGGGTAAGTGTGTGGTGGAGTTCTTCGAACATCCACCATATTCAATTTCATTGAATAACGCGTGCGCGTGCGCGTGCGCGTGTGCGTGTGCGTGTGCGCGCGAGGGAATTATGAACTGAACTCGGCAAGGATTTTTTGCCAGCGGCACAAGACGCATCGCACATTGGTCGTAGATGATAATTGATGCCAACATTCAAAATCAACGGCTACTACGTCTCAGCTCAAAGCGAGGAAGAAGCAAAAAGAGCTGAATCAAGCCTCAGGCATACTGAAGGGGATGGGATGTATGTCAGGGACAACATTGGACATGGGAATGTCATTCGGGTTCCGGCCGAAGGCTACCTGGAGATATGGGTCAAGAACGGTTCCAGCATTGAATATGCTGGGAAGATTCAAGGCGGGTCTGGCGCGAAGATTATGCGCGCCGCTGTCAACAGCATAGGGATATCAGAAAAGCAAGCTGCGAAGCTCTCAAATGCAGTCAGGGTCGCTAAGCGTCAAAGGCGTTATGCCAATCAAGATGAAGCGATCAGGAACTTTACAAAGACTCTTCCCAAATCTATCAGTTGGCTTTACCAGACTGTGATGGAGGGAATTGATGCTCTGAGTGTCGCATATAAACTTGAAATCATCGATGGCTTAGCACAGGAGGGAGTCGATGAAATCAAAGAACACAACTGGCTTCCTATCTTAAACTGGTTCAAAGAGAAGGTTATTGATAGCGAGCAGTTGAAAGACGTTAGCGAACGGAAAACTTTCTATTCGCTAAGGCAGGCATTCGTTAGAGCTGCATCACGTATGGTGCATGACGATGTTCGCAACGCCAGCACAATGAAGCTTGCTATGGATGAGGGGAAAAGAGATGATGACTACTGGTCGAGGTATGCAGAGGTCAAGAAGTGAAGCGGAATCTCTAGTCTTATCACGCCACGGTTCCTCAATGAGCAAGAGAAATCAGCAGCTCATGGCAACCCACTACACAAGAGTTCAAGAATGGGCATGCTCAAACTGTGGCAATACCGGCACAGCAGTCAAGATAGTCAATGAAGAAATAAGAACTTCTGATTGTATCTGCAGAATGGTCTATCTGAGAAAAGTAATGCAGAAGCAGAAGTTCTCAGAGTCTAACATACCTGACCTGTATGAAGACGCCTGCATTGATAACTGGAACAACCCTGGGAGAACTGTAGCCGAAATCAATCAGAATAATGAGAGCGTCTCAATCTTGAAGCGATATGCTTCTAAGATTAATGAGATGACAAAGAGGGGTATAGGACTCTATCTCTGTGGTCCAAACGGGGTCGGGAAAACTTATCTTGTGTGCTCGATTGCCAATAGAGCGGCGTCCGCAGGTCTTAACGTCAGGTATTACACCATGTCTCAGATCGTAGCGAATCTGATAAATGGTTGGTTTGATGATGAGATGAAGAAATCTGTAGATGATTTTGTCAAATCAGATATGCTCATCATTGATGACGTCGATAAGATCTACAAGACGAAGACTGGAATTGAAACGAACATGTTTGACAATCTCCTTCGTCAAAGATTGCAGTCAAGATCTCCGTGTTTATTCACGAGCAATAGAACAATGGATGATGCGAAGTCAGACTACGGACCTCACATCTACAGCATGCTCAGTGAACATTGCGCTGAACTAGTCTTCGTCGGAGCTGATTATAGGAAAGGTATGTCAGACAAGATCAAGAAGGATATCCTTGGCAGCTGACGGAATCATTCTTGAGCAGACAGTTCTAGGGCACGCCCTGAATGATTCTGCTTGTTACCAGCTACTTGTCAGTGAAGTCAACTGGAGGCAATTTACATCTCCGAATCACAAAGTGTTGGCCTTCTGTCTCTCTCAGATGGCATCACTTGGGATTAGAAAGCCAGATGAAGATTCATTTCAGCTTGTTGTAAACTCATATCCTGGCGAAGAAGACAAGGACTATGGCGGAGCTGAATATGTCCGTAATCTTCAGTCTGCATTCCTTGAGCCTACAGAAAACTATCAGCTGATTATTGAGAGGCTCAAGTTACAGTCAGCAAAGATCAGAGTTGGTGGGGTAAAGATTCAAGAGCTTGCAAAGCTCTGTAACAACCCAACATCATCAATCGAGGATCTTAGAAGAGCTGTCAATGATCTAGCTCAAGATGTCGAGACTGCAAACACGAGCGGTTTTCATTTCAAAGATGCAAACCAACTCTCAGATGAATATGTGTTAAACCTCGAAGAGAGAAAGCATCTTGATTTCGCAACTACTGGGTTTCCTGATTTAGATGAGCATCTCGCTGAGGGTTTTGCCCCAAAGCAGATAACCGTCATGGCTGGCTTCACAGGTATGGCGAAGTCAACTGTTGCCATCAACATGGCTCACAGGATTGCAGTCCAGGGAACTGAGGTAGCTCTGTTCAGTATGGAATCAACCAGCATGTCAATGATGGACAAGATGGTTGCAACGTTGAGTCAGATACCTCTTAGAAAGCTCAAGAAAGAGATTGAAGATCTAACTGATCAAGAGCGCGAGAATATCAATCAGGTTGTTGAAGAGCTCCGCCTACTCCCTATACTGATCAATGATCAAGCGAGTGTCACCATTGATGGGATGCTCTACCAACTACAGTCAGCAAAGCGAAGAGGGTATAACCCGAAAGTCATCTTCATCGACTTGTTTGGAAAGCTAGAGGATGTTGACTCCGGTGACAATGTTGCCGCCCGCATCCAAAAAGAAATGAAGAGGATGAGAGTGCTCGCAAAGCAGCTCGAAGTTCACTTCGTATGTATCGTTCAGATTGGCCGACAAGGTTTTGGAAGGCAGTCAGGTGGGAGGATCAAGAGGCCTACTCTGATCGACATCAAGAACTCCAACGCTTACGGAGAAGAAGCTAACTTGGTGATCCTTCTCCACAGAAACAAATACTACCTTCCTGATCTTGAAGTGGACATTCTTGAGTTTGACATCGCAAAGCAGCGTGATGGTGAAGCAAACATCAAGGTCTACTTTGAGATTTTCCCCGAAGTCTCAACAATCATGTCGACTGATCGATTCCCACACGACGTCCTAGGTGGGGGAGATGAATAGTGATTTTCATTAGATCAAAAGGATCTACCATCAGCAAACTCAGGAATCATTTCGGTGGTGAATGGGCATTTGATATCAGCAGCCGCTCATGGAAGAATATCACTGAAGGCTGGTTTGTCTACAGGTGCGCAGCACTAGCGCCGAGTTATCCTGATGACGATGACACATTCAGAATCGAATTCTACAGGTCTGATACTGGTGAGAGAATCATAGGGTTGAATGGCGATGGAAATAGATGTTGAAATCCTTCTCCAAAAAGCTGATGTTGGCGCTGTTCTGAACAAGCTAGGAATTGACTTTGAGAGAAAACAAGCAAAGAGAGGAATTGAGCTTTACTTCTCATGTCCAACCAACAACCACAAAGAAGACTCATCAAACAAGAGGTGCAGCGTAGCAGAGTCAGGAAAATACAAGGGGCACCATAACTGTTGGGCATGCGACTTCAGAGGAAACCTGATTCATCTGATTAGGTTTATCAGGAAGTGCAACTTCAAAGAGGCTCTTGACTTTCTTGAAAGCGATTATGGAAGCGCTGAAGTAGCTGGCATAGATGGTCTAAAGTTCAGGCTTCGTATGAACAAGCCTGCGATTGAGATCAAGAAAGAGTTGCCAGTATTTGAACTCCCAGATGACTATGTCCCAATTCATCAAGACCAAACTTCACTAGGTCGTGCATCTCGAGCTTGGTTACAGACAGAGAGACATATCTCTCTCGAGGCAATGGAGCTGTTTGAGATAGGCACCAGCAAGTCTGGAGAGCTTCAAGGCACGAAGTCGATTATCGGACCGTCCATTGTAGTGCCAGTCATCTTCAAACAGAAGAGGCATAGCGTCTTCATGGCACAGCCATTCAAAGGAGGTCTCAAAAGATACCCTAAGAACTCACCACAAGGTGAAATCTTGTTCAACTATGATGCTTGCATCGAAATAAGTGAATATATCATGGTTGAGTCTCTTCTTGATGTAATCAAAATCTGGTCAGTCACTGGGAAGCAATCAATGGCATGCTTCACAAACATGATCAGTGATGAGCAGAGATCTCTCTTGAAGCCATTCAATACTCATGGAGTAATGCCTGATCTTGATGGCCACAGAGGATGGGACCTAGTTGATAGAATGGTTCCAATGATTGGAAAGAGTTTGTGGCTCTACTTCCCACCGATTGGAAAAGATCCTGGTGACTGCACGCCAGAAGAGTTACACCGAGCAATTGAATCGAGAACCATGTATTGCGATTACGAAATATCGCAAAAAGCCTTTACTGCGCAAGCACATACAACCAAGATCACAAGTATAAATAAATAGTGTTTGCATGCTTGCTTTTAGATTTGCGGAAGGTAATCTATGGTTTGCCCAAGGCGGCACCACCTACACCTGATCGCAAACCATGCTTGACCTGTTACTCTCAAAAGATCTTGGCGAATCAAAACTTGTAGAACTAGAAGGGAGGCTCAAAGGAACAATCAAATCACACATTGCTTCGTTTACTCGCGATTCAATGTTGAAGAGATTCCAGAGCAGCGAAGACCTCTACAACATCGCCCTCATGAAGCTAGACGAAGCCATAAAGAACTTCGTCTGCAATCCTGAACTCACAGACTACTACAACGAGCGTAGATTCCTCGCGATGTTGAGGAAGTATATCAAGAACGCTCTCATTGATGAGCAATATGGTGCAAACGTAGAAAAGAGAAAGCCAAAAGGGACAATCACATCGCTATCTGCAGAGCCAGATTCAGAAGACGAAGGATACTTTATCCAAATTCCTGATGACTCAATGAGGCCAGAAAGAATAGCCTCAGTCAATGAGATCATTGCACTTGTAGGCAGTAGCCTAGAGCCAGAAGAGAAAGTGGTTCTAGGCTACTTGTGTGAGGGATACCCTGCTGAGAAGATAGCTGGCAAGGTTGGTCAAAACATCAGCCGCATCAGGTATATCATCTACGAAAAGATTCAGCCTAATGCTCTCAAATACCTCTGAATGCCAAGAACCAGTCCACATCGAACTGGACTGGTATGAAAACAAAATCCTTTCCGTATGTGAAAAGGAGGACGAATGCCATCCGGACGCACAGTTTTGGCTTCCAGATAAGAACTTTCGTCGAGTTGAGGTCTATTGCAGTATCAGCAAAATAGACAGCATAAACACCAAAGAGCACTTTACAAGGCTAATTGCTAGCCGTATAGTGCAAGAGATAGAAAGGAAACAGCAATGACAGAAGAAACTGTAGAAATCAAAACTCGCCTCCGAAAGACCCGACGCCTCAAGATGGGGCAGAACAAGTCCCAGTCGGATGGCTCGATGGTTGCCGCAATCCGGATGAGCGGCCTCTACCTCCAGGATATCGGATTCGATCCTGACGGCTACTTTGATATGACTATCAATTCTGATGGCTCTCTCACAATTCAACCAGTGAGCAAAGAGCAAGCGGAACTTGATAAGCAGACACAAAAGGCTGCTAAGGACGCAGTAAAATGAGTCATCCTGTCAAAATGACAGATGATGAAAAGGTCACTTGGTTTAAGACTCAAATCAGCCACGTTCTGAGACTTAAACCAATTGAGAGTGAAGAGAGCCTTGTCCTCCTTGTTAGAGATCTTCGAGATTCATTCAAGAAGCTCTTTGCGCGGGACGTCCCAGGGAGCTTCATCCGGAGATTGCTTTCAGACTTTGGCGTGAATCGCGAGCATAGCGAAAACGTTCAGAGAAAGAGAGACTGGATGCACGCTCAAATGGATGAGAATAAAGCGCTTCGTGAGAATAAGACTCAGATGCGTAAGGCAATGCATTCGCAATTCAAAGAGACAACACTCAGTATGGTGTTCGACGAGCTATGGGACGATTATCATAGCAATGATGACCATCCTGAGCCGAAGATCGATGTTGACATCTACGGTCAGCAATCACTCTTTGAATAGAAATGACATTCGTTCACCTGAACTGCCACAGCGATAGAAGCATTGGCCGTGGATTGATTAAGCCATCAGATCTTGCTGCGCACTACAAGTCGATCGGAGCAAGGGCTGCATGCATCACTGACTACGGGAATCTGAACGCGGCAGTTCAGCTGAACAAGGCTTGCCAAAAGAATGATCTTCTACCAATCTTCGGTATGGAGCTCAATGTCGCTCCTGATAGAACGAAAAAGATCCAGGGCCATCACTCACTTGTCGTGTTGGCGAAGAATAAGACTGGCTTCTATAACCTCGTGAAACTAGCGACACTTGGTTCGATGTTTTCATACTACATCCCGAGAGTTGACAATGATCTGATATCAAAGCACAGTGATGGTTTGATCTGCCTCACATCAGATATGACTGGTGCCGCCGCCCATGCATACTTCAAGAGCAAAGAGCTTGGCCTTGAAGAGGTCAATGCAGAATACTCTGAGATATTTGGTGATGACCTCTACTTCGAGATCGAGCCAACTTCAACAGAAGCGCAAAGAGTCTTGAATGAAGGGATATTCAGCTACGTCAGCCAAACCCCCGGCTGCAAGATCGTCGCTACTGGAGACCCTCACTACCTAGCGGCTGGCGATAGAGATCTCCATATCTCTCTGATGAAGTCTAGAAATTTCAGGAACCAAGGTTGGGAGTATCCTTTCAAGGGTGACTACCACGTTAGATCTCGTGAAGAGATGGTGCAAGCATTCACTGACCTCCACGGATACCCAATGTATGAGAACGAAGAGTTTATGAACTCTCTTGATGCAGTTGATGAAATCATCAACAAGATTGAGCCATTCAATCTGAGGGATGGAACAAGGGTTCCAGAATTCAAGTCATGAGATTCATTCGCGTTCCCTATATCTATCTTCCGACGTCCCAGATCGCATCACTCTATTCGTATTCGTATGGACTCTTGAAGATTATTCATGATGTCCATCATGAAATCCCAAACGATAAATGGAGGCTGCCATACGTCAAAGCCTTCATGTATCACGCTTCATTCGTAAGATGGGTATTTGTCAAGTCAAAGAAAGAGCTTGTCAAGAGGGGAACTGAAGCTAAAGTCGAACTTTCTGAAGCAATCATTCGATTGAAGAGCAAGCCGCTATCCGAGTTTGTTCCCCCTACAGATGCTGATATCGCAGAAGACATCGTTTGGTTACTTGAAAGCTGGAAGACTAGGTATTGCCAAGGTGGCATTCATCTTCCTATGAGTTACGTCGAGCTAGCAAAGAATCACTATGGCTACAGTCCTCAAGGGGCAGCTAACGAGAGAATTGAACACTTTTCCGGGTCTCATCGTGACGCTGACAGAGAATGGTATCACCTTGAGAATGAAGAGCAAAAGACGATCAACCCAAATTCCGTGGGAAGTAATCTTCGGGGCAGGGGCCATGCTCAAAGGTGAGAACAAAGAGGTAATGCTTCGTGGTAGCTACTTCGTTTTGAAAGAGTTAGGATTTGAGGACGAAAAATGATTCTACAAAGACAGAGACTCGTTGAGATCTTGAATGTTCTCAACACTGCGGTTGGCAACAAGGTTATGAAGGTTGCTGACTTTGTTCAGTTCTCAATCGACAAAGACAAGGGGAAGCTCCTTATCAGTTCGACTGACTTCAACGCATTCCTAACTATGGATTATGGTGAAGGGATCAACCTGGATGAGACAACAGTCCCTGATACGTTCTTGATTCCTTTTGGCAAGCTGTCATCTATTGTCAAGTCAAGCACGACTGACGATGTCAGATTCAGGTCTAAGGGGAGTGTCATTATGGTTAAGACCAATGGTGACTACAGGTTTGAAACTTGGGCCAACGCATCTGACTTCCCTTCGCATAGCTTTGCGTATCAAGAGATCGGCCAGTGGCCAGTCCCGAGAATCCTCTCTGCTTGGAACAAGGTCTCTATTGCTGTCAGCAAAGACGTTACCAAGATCGCCTACCAAGGAGTGAACTATGATGGTAACTTCGCAGCGACCGATAACCGGAGACTCTCAGTAGTTCGAAGCGAAGAGGAAGAGTCTTCTGAATCTATGCTTCTTCCTCTGATCTTTGGTGACATTCTCAAGCACTGCAAGAACATCGTGAGCGTTGGGCCAACAGAAGGCAAGAAGACAGTTGTCATCGTCTGTGAAGAGGTTGGTTTGATTGCAAGCGTTCGTCTTCTTGATGCAGAGTTTCAAGACTACCAGCGCATTCTTTCAATGCACGAAGATGGAGTCAAAGTCACGATAAGCAAGCAAGCTCTGCTAAGCGCGGCCAGCAGACTGTCAACTTTCACTGATAGTCTCTATAAGGTTGTGAAGATATCGTTGATGAACATGGATAACACGATCTATCTTGATCTTGATATCAGCCATGATGGCGGTGGCAACGAGTCGATTGAGGTTGAATCAGCAGAGATTGATGATCCAGAGCCAGGGAAGATTCTTGAATTCAAATATCACGTCGACAATTTCGTTGATGCTATTGGTTCAGTCAGCGATCCTGAAGATGTATCTCTTGAGTTCCAAGACAGAGGGTTTCTGTGGATCAACGAAGGTCAATACACACACCTGTTGACCCCAATCGTTGACTGATGGGGCTGTTTGAAGATGATGAAAATGTCCGAAGGGTCAAGAAAGTAAAGGCCCATTCGGAAACGAAACCTAAACGGAGCAAAGAGAAGAAAACTCTTGCCACCAAAATACTTGCGAAGGTTGAATCGAAACAGAACCTCGTAGAGGCTGCTAGCGGCAGTGGATCTGTCAAATTCGAAGACGTCGACGTCTCTCCAGCATCAAGGAAAAACGCTAAGAAAGTCGATAAAGGGATCATCGAGCCTCTTATCAATTACGTGAGTGATGAAAATGAAATACAGCAAGGGTGACGTTCTTAGTGATTGCCCATCATGTGGGGTCGTTGATGGAATCGTCTATATGTATGGCTCAGAGGCTGCGTGCAAGTCATGCGGCCAAACCTTCGAGATTGAACTTGAAGAAGGTGAAGAGATTGCCGACGATGTAGCCGAGCAAGTTGCAGCGCCACAACAGCCACCAACCCCCGCGGACGTGGAGATCGCTAAGCCTCATACGCCTAATGTGGTTGGAATGAGTGTCCCTACATCTGGGACCACGGAGGCGGATTCAGCTTTCGCCACCCCTCCTGTAAGGCTTCCGAAAGAGCCTACAATTGACCAACACCAAGCTGAGCACGCCCCACCAAAGATCGAAGTTGATGGCGTCGGCACTTTGAGAGATAACCCCGGCCAAGCTGTGATCCCGAGCGATCTAAAGCTCAAGCATGAAGAGTCTGATGCTGCCGCTGAAGATTTGAAACTCCCAGGCTATATCAGGAGTTCAAGACCTTGGCGTTGGGCTCAGAATATGTGCAACACCGGGAATCCGTATCGTGTTGACACTAAGAATCACAAGATCTTCTTGATGATATCACACGGTCCGACTACAGTTCCTCAGCTCATCAAGAATCTTGTTGAGCAGGAACCCGAACTGTGCGCAAAGATGAGCTATCTTCTCACAGTTTACGAAGTCATCACGCAGTGTATTGCGGCAGGCTTGCTAATCATGGACCCGCAAACTGGTATTATCACACTATGCCAGAAGAATCCACGGCCAGCACAAGTTCCATAGATCAGCTGACTCGTGTAACTCGAGTCAAGCTACAGAGCCTCATACGTTCAAAAGAGATCTATGGTGAGCCGATGGCTTACATGAAGAGGCTCAACTATGAGCTTGGCGTGTTCAACTCTTCAGGATACTCATCAGTGATTTTGATTATCGCCGACTACATCAGGTGGGCGAGAGAGAATGGGATTGTTGTGGGGCCGGGTCGCGGCAGCGCTGCTGGCTCATTGGTGGTCTACCTCGCTGGGATCACAACCATCGACCCGATTAGATTTGGGTTGATCTTTGAGAGGTTTCTCAATCCTGAGCGCGTAAGCCTCCCAGACATCGACACAGATTTCTCTGATAGAGACAGTGTGATCGATTACCTAAGAGAGAGGTATGGAATCAACAAGGTCGCAAAGGTCGGAGTTCCAAGTCTCTACAAGCCAAGAAGCTCTATTGATGAGCTCTGTAAGGCGTTCGAAGTCGACTATGCGACAGCTAAGCGCATCACTAAGCTCATCGGAGATTCAAAAAGCTTCGAAGATGCATTCAAAGCAGAGCCCGCACTCCATGAACTCGAAGAGCAGCACCAAGAGCTATTCAAACTCGCTAGAAGATCTCTCGGATATGTTAGGCAGATCAGCACCCACCCTAGCGCAGTCATTCTTGCTCGAGGCCCTATCGGAGCAGAGATTCCTATGCAAAAGCCTCCTGGTGAGGGCAAAGAGGGACTACTCGCAACAGGCTGGGATGGTGACGAACTCGATAGCCTTGGTTATGTTAAGCTCGATATTCTCACAGTCGACAACCTCTCAATTATCAATAGAACGATCGCCGCAGTCAAAGAAAACTACGGGGTTGAAATCGACTTCTACAACCTACCAATCGACGACCGAAGAACTCTTGACGGATTTGTTGCGGGGGAAACGGTTGCAGTTTTTCAGCTCGAAGAGCCCAAGAGTGTCGGAATCCTCAAAGCTCTTGACAGAATTACTTTTGAAGAAGTGTGCGCTGTCAACGCTCTCATTAGACCTGGTCTTGACATCAGTTCCTTTCTTCATGCGCGTAACTCAGGTGAAGTTGACTACCTCATTCCAGAACTTGAGCCGATCTTAGCTGAGACATATGGTGTCGTAATCTATCAAGAACAGGTCATGCGTATGTGCGTGGACCTAGCTGGCTTCAGCATGGCTGAAGCTGATAAGTTCAGAAAGATCATTGCTAAGACAGCAAATCAGAGGGTTGACTTTAGCAGCGACGACAAGCAGAGATTCAAAGACGGATATGTCAACAAAGGATTAGATGAGAGCAAGTTCGAAGACCTTTGGGCAATGATCCTTGCTTGCCAAACATATGTCTTCAATAAGAGCCATGCATTCTGCTATGGGTATATCGCTTATGCCGATATGTATCTCAAGAGACATTACCCAATCGAGTTTATGTGCTCCGCTCTTCAGACTCGTAGCAAAGAGATATACATCAAGGAGTGTGCGCGTTTAGGAATCAAAGTTCTTCCTCCGTGCGCAAATGTGAGCGGTGTAACCTATGAGGTGCAAGGTGATTCGATTAGAATCGGACTATCATCCATCAAGCATGTAGGTTCAAAGGCAAAGGCGATCATACAGAGGCGGCCATACCAAAATGAGTTTGATCTCATTGACAAAGCGAAGCCTAACACGGCCCAGATCGAGGCGTTAGCCTACGCAGGAGCACTCGACTGCTTCGGAGATAGAATTGGGATCATCAAATACGTTGTCAATCAAGACCAATATAAAGACGTCACGATTGGCCACCTCGCAAATGGCGAGCTAGAGATGATTGGATTCTATCTTCTCTACAACCCACTTGGCGATCATGCAGAGAAGCTCAAAGGTTGCGTGACGCCAATGACAGGCAGGCAGCCTACCGATGCAATGGTTGGCGGTATGGTCAATAGGGTTCACGAGCATCAGTGTAAAAATGGAAAGCATATGGCTTTCATTCAGTTGCTAACACTTGAGGGCGAAATGGATGTAATCGTATGGCCGAGCGATTGGCCCACACAAAAGAACAAGATGGTTATTGGCAATGTCGTCATTGGCAATGGCCGTAAGACTGACAAGGGCAACTACGCCATATCGCTGTGTCAAATCCTATGAACTTGAAACCGAAAACGAAAGAAGAATCCGACCCATCTGAAATGAATTTCAAAGAGTGGGCGCTCGCAAAGTATCGAGAGATCGAGAAGGTAATCAACCCATGCGATGAAAACGGGAACTTGAATCCGCAAAGGCTCAATGAAGTTCTAACTCAATTCAGCAATCACTTCTGCTGGGCGATCACAATCCAAGAAGTTGAGACCAATATGCTCAACAAAATGAATCACGAGTATGATCGCTGGTATAAGACTGCCTATAACTCATCACTCAGAATCCTTAGTGAAGAGTCAAGTGGAACGAGAGCTCCATCACAGATGAACATCGAAGCTAGGATCGTTCAGCTTTTCGGTGATGAAGTAGAACAAAAACAAGAGGCGCTTTCGAACCAAAAGAGTCGGGTTGATCTTCTAAAGGCATTCGTAAAGGTATTAGAAAGGCAGGCGTCTACCCTGCAAACACTTTCATCAAATATGCGCAGCGAACTCTTCTTTGCTTCAGGAATTACGATTGGCTCTAACCGAATGAGTGAATCGTCTAAGAATGAATCTTCGAAGGCGATGCTACGCAACGCGATGAAAGCGCAATCGTAGAAACTTTTACCATTAGACTCGAAGAGTCAGAAGGCGACAAGAAAATGACTGGTATGAACATGGACCGCTTTGAAAAGCGGCAAGAGTCGGTTAGCGCGAACTCCGGAATGGATTTCGCTGACATTCCCAAGTTGGTGGTCCAGGCGGGCGCGATGGTTCGCCTAGTCGGAGACTTCGAATCAGTCTGGGAGCACTTTGTCACTCTCCCATCTGGCATGCGTCCATTCTACTGCGAAGGACCTGATGGCGACTGCCCACTCTGTAGCGCTGCGAACGAGTTGTGCTACAGCGAAGATGAGAAGACCCAGGAAATTGGCAAGCAGATGCGTGCCAAAGAGAAGTTTTACTTCAACTGCCTTGACCGCTCACCAGTAGGGAAGAGTTGGCACCAGTCAAACAAGAAGGCGAAGATTCTCTCTCAAAGCCCGAAGGCAAACAGCATTGGCAGCATGCTCTTCCGTGCGATCGGAAAAGTTTGTGAGATGCTCAAAGCCCAAGGCCGCCCAACGGATCCGAATGGCTACGACATCTGCTTGAGCAAAGAAGGGTCTGGTTTCAATACCAAGTATGGCGCTCAGTTCACAGGAATCACTGACCCTCTGACAGATGAAGAGAAGGCTTATGATCTTTGGCCTCTTGCTGACCTTGCGCGCATTACCCCTCGTGCAGAAAGAGAGGTTGCGGCCAACACCCTCCTAGGAAGGTCAGAGATCTCATCTACTTCGAGTGAATCCTCTCAAGTGGATCCATCAAAGGCAACTGCGACTAGTCCGACGCACGCGCAAACGGCGCAGACGCAGCAAGACCCACCATTCCAGACCGGACCAGCCCCGGCATCGGCACCAACATCGCAGCCAGCTCCGGCAAGCGCGAAGCCGGTTGCTAGTGATCCTGATCACAAGAAGCCTCTGAAGCTTACGCTTAACGCTCAGAAGAGTCAGTATCAGAATACTCTTCCGACCGATGACGCTGACCCAGCTTCTACGATGGTCGTCCCATGCCCGAGCTGCGGTGTCGATATTCAAATCTCTCTCGAAGACTCGCGTGACATGCAGTGCCACTCGTGCAAAGAGATTATCTCTCACCCAAATAACGGCTAGTCATGTCAGGTGAAGACGTCTATCAATTCATCTTCAATGACATTAAGAAGAAGCTTGATAATCCTGATGTCATTTACACGCTTCATGACAAGGTCAAAGACTTTGACCCAATCCCATCAGGCATCACTGTAATTGATGAGGTTTTGAGCGGCGGACTTCCTGAAGGCAGAATCATCGAGGTGTTCGGTCCAGAGGCTAGCGGAAAGACGACGCTAACTCTGACCGTCATCGCAAATGCGCAAAAGCTCGGCTACATCGTCTACTTTATCGATGCTGAGCACGCGCTTGATATGTCGTATGCTGAGAGGATCGGGGTAGACTCGTCCAAACTTCTCTTCAGCCAGCCTGAATATGGTGAGCAAGCTCTTGAAACTGTTCAAGCTATCTGTGAATCAACAGAAGCGGCTAAGATTAAGTTCAACAGAACAATCAGATCGCTTGTCATCATTGACAGTGTTCCAGCGCTAGTTCCAAAAGGGGAGTTTGATAAGTATGAGAAGGAAGGTCTTGATTCGACCGTAGCTCTTGGCGGACCGGCTAGAATGCTTGCCGGTAAGCTGCCCGCACTCGTTGGAGCTGCGGGCAGGTCAGGCGTTACAGTTGTATTCATCAACCAAGAGCGCGACAAGATCGGAGTCACTTTCGGTTCACCGACAACAACTCCTGGCGGTAGAGCTCTCAAGTTCTTCTCTTCTTTGAGGCTCAAAGTCCAAAGGATTGGCCAATACAAGCAGGGCGAAGAGATTGTTGGAATCAGAACACAGATGATTCCCGTGAAGAGTAAACTGTTCCCGATCTTTGGTCGGAGAGCTGAGTTCATCATTGGACCGAACGGAATCAACCAAGAGATCTCGATGGTCGATACTCTCATCGAGCGTAGCATTCTGAAGAAGTCAGGATCTTGGTTCAGATACAAAGACCAGTCGTTCCAAGGAAAGACGAACGTTGAGACAGCTCTGCGTGAAGACAAAGAGTTCAGAAAAACAATGGAAGAGGAGTTGGCTGGCACTGGAGGTCAGTCCAAGGCTATGGAGCTGAAGGTTCAAAAGCCAAAGCAGGCACCGAGCGAGCCGCCAACTCCCGATCCTTCACCAGAACCTCTGAAGCCCGCTGTTGTGAGCACGGGTGTGAGAACGATTGGCGCCAACACAAAAACTGATCTCGGTTCAGGGATCATCGCAAAGAGCGGAATTGGAAGAGTTGAATAATGCAAATCAATCAGCATGCCAAGTGGACTGACTCGGTCTGCATCTATCCCGACTACGGCACCGGGAGAATCACAGCTCTCTCTTATGTTGGTCTCAAGCTCGCAGGTGAGGTTGGCGAAGTTGTTGAGCACATCGGAAAAGCGATGCGAGATGATCGAGGAATCATCACAGAAGAACGGAAGAAGAAGATTGCCAAAGAGATAGGTGACGTCTATTGGTATCTGGCAAGGGTGTGCAGAGATCTTAGAATTGATCCATCGCAAGTCTTAGATGAGAACTATGACAAGCTCAATGATAGGAAAGATCGAAATGTCCTAGGCGGTTCAGGTGACGATCGATGAAAGTCTTAGTAACCGGCGACTGGCACATAGGAGTCACACAGTATGGTGTCGCTGACGAGAACGGAGTCAACAGTAGAATTGCTGACCTAGAAGATGTCTTGATGCGAGTCATCAAGTATGCTCGCAGTGATGAAATCGATCTGTTTGTCGTCGCAGGCGACGTCTTTCATACGAACAGACCAACTGCCGAGGAACAACGGGTGTTCTGGAGAATTCTCCAAGAGTGCCAAGCCTCTAACTTCATCACAAGAATCATCATCGGTAACCACGACTACAACTCGAAGCTTGGAGCTAGTCATGCTCTGAAGCTGTTTCAAGATATCGTTGATGGCGACAAGATTAAGATCTTTGATGAAACAACTTGGGAGGTCCTACCATTCGGCGATTTGTTTGACCCACTCTTAGTGTGCTGGTATCCCTACCGAGGATCGCCGCCAGATTGGGCTGAGGCTGCACGATATGGCAACGTGCATGCAACCGCCCTAGTGTGCCACAGCCACCTAGAGGGCGCAGTTGTCGGCGCTGAACCATTTGAGATTCAAGATGACAGAGCGACCAAGTTCAAAGACCTCCCTGTCGATTTCGTTTGGAGTGGACACTTCCACAAGCCCCAATTGCTATGTGAGCGTCCACTTGCATTCTATCCAGGAAGCATCCAGTGCGTGGACTTCAACGAAAGGAACGACGCAAAAGGTGTCGTCGTCGTGGACACTTTGGCAAGGTCACATGAGTGTGTTGGATTTGCAGTTCGAAGATTTGCTCAAATTGATCTCAAAGATCGAGCGAACTTGGAACCGAAAGATCTCGAGAACCTCGATGACGCAATTGTCAAAGTTACTGTCGAGCTACCGGAATCAAGGTCAGCAGAGTTCAACGAAGCTGAAATTAGAAAAGCGGTCATCGAAGCTGGCGCACACAACGTCGCAACAGTGAACTTGAATGTCATTAGAGAGGCGATCGTTCGTGATGCTGCCGTGCGTCTCGAAAGTGGGCTTGTAGATAACTTCAAACGATTCACATCGAGCCAGAAGTATGGTGACATAGTTGATGAAGTAAACCGGCGCGGCCTAGAGATCATTGAACAATGCGTATCATCGGCGTAGATCAGAGTCTAACTTCGGCAGCGGCAGTTAGAATTGAAGAGGTGTCTCTCGGCCATCTTGTCATCGAAAGCTATGATCACTTTACCCCTAAGAGCAGTGGGATCTATCGACTGGCTGATCATCGAGATTGGGTGATGCGGAAGATGAGTAACAGCTACGACCTATTGGCTCGTGAGCAGCATCACATGAGGCAGTATGGGAACGCTGGCGCTCTCCAACAGCTGACAGCAGTTCTTGATCTGGCTGCCTACGACAACAATCTTGTCGGGGGCAATGGGTATGCTGTCATCTCACCCAGCACATGGAAGAAGTTCATGGCAGGCAAAGGTAATCTCGCTAAGGACACGAACTATATGAGGATTCTTCTTAAAGAGATTGAGGACTGCCCATTGATTGACAGCATCACGTTTGAGATTCCAAACGATGATGTGGCAGACGCGATCTGTATCGGTGTCACCGCCTACGCAGCCTGGAGATTCGTCGAAAAGATCGACGAAACGATTCCGAAGGGATACAAGGAGTGGCCTGTGAAGGCTGCAAACATGTTCGAGCACGGAAAGCGATAAAATTGTCTTTCACGTCTGCGTTTGTCGTATGTATCCCCATGCAGTTAGCGGTTTGTCCCGCTAACCCCGAGGTCCCGGCGCACGCCCCATGCAAACAAGGTCTTAGTAGCTTTCTAGAGGCGAAAAGTTTCTTTACCATGGGAGTTACATATCGGGGAGTTGAATAAACCGCCACGGAGCCGCTGACTGCATGTTCTTTGACATTATGGGGGTGAACAGATTCGACCGGATTCTGTCGCCTCAATGACTGCGTGCCGAGTGCTGGATTGACTCGTTAAACCAGCAAGCAAATCATAATCGCCAAAACGAATGTGATCAAGGGCACCTTCGGCCGTAAGGCTGAAGCGCTCTCCCTGGCAGCCTAAGCTACCAGCGACTACCCCCAGACTCAGATGTGAGGAGTGGTTGCAACCTATCTGATAAGCTGTCCGCCGTTTCATCTAGGTGCGGTCCGTCGAAAATCTTCTAGATGGTCTCACCAATCGGTTGCCCTATGGCCGGTTGTCTGAAAACAATTGTAGGGATACGCACGTAGACGTCTTGGGGCAAGTTTCTAGGGACGCGGCTAGCATATGTCGCCACCTCCACCATCTTCACCCTTCATTAAATGAAGGCAATTCTTCAGCATCTGATTGGCAATAGCCATGAGCTTCGGCTCTAAATACTGCTTAAGACCTATGAGTCAGATAACTAGGTCTCCTGAATTCGGCAGGAATGCACAGGCTGGCAACGAGCCAAGTGAGCCCGATGAATCGTTGCGACAGCTAGGCTACTAGTAACTCAGTAGCCTAGCTGTTTTTATGATCGCTTCTAAAGATGCGCACGACGTAACATAGCACATGCTTCTTGGCAGACTAAAACTTGTAGACACCCTCATCTTTGAGAATGTCGATATCGATTTGAGTAATGTTAGCCTTGCTAGCATCATTGGAACATTCGCAAACGACAAGAGAAAGAGTAACGGCTCTGGAAAGTCATCTTTTGTTGACGCGATCAGATACATCTTGTATGACAAGACCAGAAGCAAGAACAAGGTTGGCGTCGTTCGTGAGGGCCAGCCGAAGTCCGTCGCCGAACTAGAGCTTGACGTTGAAGGTAACAAGCTAAGGATTCAGAGAACGAGAACTTCAAGTGGCACGAGCACTTCACAGCTCTGGGTTAATGGACAGAATGCTGGTGATAAAGTCAAGGTCGTTAATGAAGAGATCATTCGTTACTTAGGAGTAGATGCTGATCTCTTTGAGCAGATCTACTTCTTCAAACAAGGTGACCAATTCGGCTTTGCTGAAGCCAGCGCATCTGACAGAAAGGCTATCTTGGCTAAGGTGTTCAAGATGGACAGCCTCATTAAGTGCCAAGAGGCTGTAGCTGGCAAGCTACGTCAAGCGCGTGATGCAAAGCAACGTGCTGATGGCGCATACGAAGCGGCACTGTCAAGGCTGTCCAGCATGTGGTCAGTTAATGAGTTAAACGATAGGGTCTTGACAGCAGAGGGCAACCTCTCTACAGCCCAACAGCTCTTTGAAGAGTATAAGACTTTCCAGTTTGAAACAGATTCATCTCTAGATGGGTTCGCAACTAAGTTCCAAGAGTGGAAGGATGAAGTCTTAGAGGACAGAACCAAGTCGAAGAATCTCGAAGAGAAGATCTCTAAGGCGTCGAACATTATCGGATCTCTTCAAATCGAACACCAGCAGCACCTCTCAAGACACAATTCACTCAAATCTGAGTTGGAAACTGCAAAGTTTGACTGTGTTGAGTGTGATGGGTGTATCATCGAACTCGAATCTGAAATTGAAAAGAAACGAAAAGTGGTGAATAACTTTGACGCTCAGTCAAAGATGAATTTCAAATTAGCTGAAGAGATCGAAGACAAAACTTCTTTGAAGAGCCTCGCTGGAAGCGACTGCCCTACTTGTGGTCAAGTTGTAGGTGTCGACCACGTTGAAAAAGCTCTAGCTGAATCAAGAAGCAGAGCTGAAAATTACCGAGCGCTCGGAAAAGATTTCGCTTCAAAACTAATCCAGGCAAATCAAGAACTCAATTACAAGGTCAAGCTTCTCAATAAACGTAGGGATTATGAAGCGAAGAAGAAGAACGTCGCAGTCTTAGCTAACAACGTCAAGCAGTCAGAGAAGATCAATCGGCAGACAGAGGCGAGAATATCTGAGCAGATAAAAGAGAGGGATAGAGCGATCTCTGAACAGAACGATCTTCACCTAAGTGTTGACGTCGTCACTTGCGAGAATACCCACTCTCAACTTGATGAACATCACAACAACCTCAAGAACCTCAAGAGGTGCAGTGATCACAGGGGAAGTGAGATTTTCAGTAGCATTGGCCCACTACAGTTCCAGCATTCGAGCGCATGCAAGGACCTAGAGGTAAGGAAGTCTTCCGAGATAGACCTGGAGAAAGCAAAAGAAAAGAGAGAGATGTCAGAGAAGGAGGTCCGTATCTGGTCTGCTTTATCAGATGCATTCGGTAAGAATGGTATTCAAGCATTGATCATTGAGAACACACTTGGATCAATTGAAAGCTTTGCAAATGACATGCTTTCAAAGATGCAGACTCGATTCATCATTGAACTTAGAACACAGAAGCAGTTGAAGTCTGGTGAAGATAGAGAGGCTCTTGACATTATCGTGTATGACAATGGAACTGAGAGACCATTCGAAAGCTACAGCGGAGGGGAAAGAACACTCATCAACCTTTCTCTGAGACTGTCGCTCTCTAAGACGATCGGTTCACTGCATGGAATCAAGATGCAGAGCCTCTTTCTTGACGAGGTTCTAGGAGCGCTTGATGAAGTCAATCGAGAGGAAGTCGTAAAGGTTGTGGCATTTTTATCGCGTTCATTCGATCAGGTTTTTGTCATCAGCCATACTGATGAAATCAAAGATATGATCGACTCTTCGATTACCATCTTGAGGCATGACCGCCACAGTGAAGTTGTATTAGCTAATCACAGTAATTAGCCATGCATGGAATCATCTACTTCATTGTCAATCTCTCGAATAGCAAATGCTACATCGGTTCAACGATCAACCCTCATGAAAGTTGGTCTGCTAACCATCTTATTGAACTGAGAGCTGGTAGTCATCCAAATCGACATCTCCAGAATGCGTGGAGCAAGTATGGCGAGAAATCATTCGTCTACCTACCATTCATGAAGTGCCCTGTTGGCAGCTTGCGTTTGATTGAGTGGTTCTACATTCAACAGATGAAGCCAGCCTACAATATGGTCATGCATATGCGCGGACTCACACCAATGACAGAAGAGAGAAAACGGCGAATCAGATCTACTATTAGTGTGAGTTGCAAGAAGGTGTGGGATGAGAGAACAGATGAGCAGCGCGATGCTATTCGACAGAATCAGAGCGAGGCCCACAAGATACGATGGGCCAACATGGACCCAGTGATCAGAAATAGTATTGGCCGTAAGAATTCAGAGCGGATGAAGGCAGTTTGGGCAGAAAGAAAGCGCATGAAATCAAAAGACGCTTCGTAAACAATCACAGCGCGTAACGCAGGAATCATCGAACGCTACGATAGTCATAGCGAAGTAAGGTTGACAAATGGCACAAGAAAGTAAGACTGACGGCAATCCAATTTCACTTCGAGTTTCAAACGCTGACAAGACTGAGCGGAAAGATGGCGAAGTGAAAGTCCCACTAGAACTTTCATCGATCAATCAGAGTGTTAGGGTCGTCAAAGAAGGAGATGAAGTATCCATCTATGTCAACCCAACAATCGCAGAAGAGATTGGAGCGTATCGTCGATGCAACGTGATGATCAAGTTCAAGGAAATGGGTCAAGTCCAGGTGATCCCACTAGACTTGAAGTAGGTTTCGAGGCGAAGCTTGTCCTGCATCTTGTTTACTCGAACGAAGAGTCGGCAAGAGTTGCAGGTCACAGAACCCATGGTTATGCAACCGCATCAGTCAAAGACCCAAGATGGTTCAAAGACAAAGACAGCTTCATGGGAGCTGTGTGCAATGCATTTGAACAATTTTGGGAGGAGATGAAGTTTGGAAAACAAACCAGACCAGATGGCGGAGAGAGTCAGATGGATGACGCTATCGATCCTTGAAGAGTTCAAGAGTCGTAACATCGACTCGCCTTCGAAGATCGACTACGTTGGCGATAAAGAGTTGATGAAAATCGTCACAAAGATCATGGACGAATCTCATCTCAAGTTCCTCAGTTACCTATTAGGATAGAAAATGCCAGACGAAGGATCAATGGAATCAAACGTATCGCAGGGTCGCGGTATCGTTGACAAGAAGATGTTCCGAGTAATTGGAGCAGACCAACTCGATCGAGACACTGGTGGCCAGGATCAAGATGATCCTCGCGGCCGAGGTCGACCGAGAATTGATAAGACTTGGAACACGGTTGGCCCTGATGCGGAATCGGAGTCAGGAAAGCGTGGGTGAGCCAGAAGCCAGATACAGAGCTGTATGAGCTAATCCGTCGACACCAAGCTGGTGACGGACATTCTGGCTGGCTGTTCGCTCAGCATAAAAAGATCAAGGCCATCATAAAGGGCCGCATACGTCAGTATCGCCAGATGTATCACTGGCTACCGGCGGAAGACTACGAGGATGTTGAGTTCGGACTCATACCTCGTATCATTGAACTGCTAGGCGCGTTCAAGTTATCCGAGCAGCCTAACGACGGAAGAGTGATATCATACTTCGCTCTTAGGCTGAGAGGAGAGGCGGACTTCTTGCTCAAGAAGATCACTGGAATGAAACAGGTCCAAGATGAAGATGATAAGTCGAAGACATACTTGAGGTCATATTCACTCCCTCTAGATGGACTCGAAGACACTATCTCATGTGGTTTGATGCTTGACTCGCAAGTCGTCAATGACATCGAATTCGTCCGCCAAGACGAACTCCTGGAGAAGATCTTACAGGCATTGCCTGACTGGTCAAATGACAGAGTGTGGCTGCGGTGTTACATCCTTAGGCTGAAGGGAAAGACGTGGGCTCAGATAGCTAAGGATATCGGATACAAGCAGACTGATTACACTTGGCTGAAAGACAACACGGGCCGATTCGTAACAAGGCTCAAACACAAACTGATTCTAATGGGAGAGGAAACTAGCTACAGGATTTGCGGCATCTACACCGATTCTAGTATGGTTTCAATCAGTGTATTTGACCCGAGCGATTCAAAGAACAATTCGATCTGGTCAAAAGACTACTCAGACTACCAAGACCTCGATAGGGTGGAAGCTAAGCTCGGTGATGTGTTTAGGCAGTTTCATATCAGCTACGTTGTAATGAACGAAGAGGTCAATCTCAGTAGCGCGAATGTTATTGTGATGAGATATCTCTCTAAGAGAGAATCGTTCGTTGAAACGGTCGACCTGTCTCTATTCACAAAACTTCTTCCGCGTATGGTAGATTCAGTTGGCGGCGTCGCTTGTAGCGAAGAACATAGGAAGGCGCTCCTTCTTGCTCATATCAAAAAGGCGCACTTAGATGAATGTTCAGAAAGAGTTGTTCAATAGCATCGAGAGAATCGCAATTGCTCTTGAGGGTATTTTGTCGCTCGTTAAGAGCGGAGGAGCTGAGAAAGAACCGCCAAAAGAAGTCAGTGTGAATGATTCAATGGGCTCTTGTCCCGATTGCGACTCACACGAAGTGAGTCAGAGAGGCCGATATCCGGCGGCAATTTATCAGTGCAGTAAGTGTGAGTATCTCTGGGTGAATGAACCAAATGCATTCTTCAACAATGATTAGCAATCACGACAAGAACCAACTCTGTGGATCTATTGACAAGCTCATGCACTACTTGGCGGTGCATGTGAAGCAGGAGACTCGGATTGCAGTGCAACATGAAGACGGCACGCATTTGGTCTACGACAGGACTTTCTACCCAGCAGAGAAGATCGCTATCAGCCCTACGCTCTACACCCGTCTAGACAATTGCCATGGTGCTGGAAACTGTTGTCGGGTGCCATTCGACCTCGTCTACACAGCATTCGACCGCCAACGAGTGCTCGACTACGACCATGACACGGCTTTGGTCGAGTTTGGAAAGGAATCAGCTGGCGGATTCGCTGATATGCGATCCGATCTTCTTGATTCACTCGTAGAACTCAACTGCACCATCTCTCAACGGATAGTAATCAATCAAGGCTATGGCGTGCAAGAGCACGTATGGAGCACCAAGCTCTACGTGCAGCGCAATGCAGAGAAGTTTTGGATGAGCAAGCAGAAGTCATGCCCCTACCTTGTGATGGGAGAAGACAGATACTTCTGTGGCGTTCACCCATTCAAGCCATTGCACTGCTGGTATCCGCACATGGTTATCCGAGCGATGGAATCCGGAGAAGGCCTTCCGCCTAAGTCAATTTCGATCGGTCGTATGCAATATGGCAGGAACCACAACTTTGGTTGCCCTGTCATTTTTACTGAATCATCGAGTAGGCAGGCAGGTCTATTTGAAACCCCTGGGGAAGATGGGCCGCACTACTTTGATAAGCAGTTCAAAGATGACATCGACAAGTTGAAGTGGACCTCTGATTCAGCTGAGTCTATGGGATTTTCTTCTGATGGGAACTTCGCAGTAGGTCTCCACCATGCTCTAAGTGGTGCTCAGACAGAGATATCTCAGAGGCTCAAGCAAGAAAAGCACACACCGATCACCCTGTGGACAAAAGGAGAGTAAAGATGAGTAACAGTTTACCAAAAATCCCTGAAGTAGAATCAAAGGTTCTTGTCTTTGATTCCAAAAGCGAACTTTCTGTTATTTCTGATCAAGATTCTGTGGTGAAGCCTGAGGCTGTCATCGCTACTGAAGACAGAAATGCAGTTAAGAAGGATCTGAAGAACTGGAACCCTGCGATCAATGCCATGGCTAGCGCGCAAGGCATCGAGGTTGGTTCATGGGATTGGATGCTAGGTGGCATCGCACCTTGGTCAGGATCTGCTGGCGAGCATTCAAGCTACGGTTGGAGGCACACCCACAAGCTTTCACCCAAATACATTCGTTCAGTTCTAGCGAACTACGGTCACCGTCGCTCATTCTATTTAGGGGCTCCGTTCCGAAGGTTCAATTATGAGGCCGCTGGCAGACCCCATGGTTGGGAGCCAGAATCTCTTGGCGACATGCCTGATGGAAGCACGGTCTACATGACCAGCAATGGCCCAGTTGAAGTGACTGGTCCTGATGCTGAGCATATGTGGCTGACTCCACTGTTTGCTTTGATTGATGATCCAAATCCAATTGAAGTTGAAACGGGTATGGGGAATCGTCTTCCATCGAACATTGTAGCAAAATGGCTCGCTACACTCATCGTTTCATCCGCTGTAGGGATGGTTCGAGATCAAAACGGTGATGGGATCCAGCCCTACCCATGGACCTACGGAGATCGAGCAACAAGCAGATTGCTGCACACGATCGTTGAGGGGATGAAGAGAGGCTGCCTCTTTTCGGATGACATTCCGACTGCCGCTTTCTTCATTCGCGATATCGTTCTCGCCTTTTATGAGAAAGCCCCTGGCATTCATACTTTTGGTGCAGGTCGCCCAGGGCAATTCCCGATGGGTCTGTTCAATGGACTCAACTGGATTATGCCAGCTTGCTATGATGCAGCTAACGCATTGAGAGGAATCAAGGGAATCGAGAGCTGGTCGGAAAGATTTGACAAGCTCTTAGAAAGATGGTCTCAGTGGATGGTCGATATGAACGACGCGCTTCCTGGTGAATGCTTCCGAGCTGATAGACTTTTCATTGATAACGCCTTCATTTCTGGAGTCAATGGTGAATCGCCATCAACTTCAATTGCAGGGTTCATCAAACCAGAAGATTTCTACTTCAGTTTCGACTTTAAGCCATGGGCCTTCAGGGCTGTCGATATTGCGGCAACGATCTCTGGAAACAAAAATCTTATCCATGAAAGGGATAAGATCGTAACCGAGTATGGTTCTGATCAAGGAAAGCGTCAATGGATCGTTGGCGCTGATGGCGAGTATGCAGTCTAGATAGGCTGCGCGGAAAATGACAGCCAACACTATTCAGTGTCGGCTTTTTCCGTATTCGCGCCCATGGTATTTCGCAAGGGCGCGGCAGTAGTCGCGAAGAAAGATGTTCCGCCGATCAAAGAGCGGTTGTTCATTGGCACCTTGGGTGTCAATTGTTCTGAATATACTCGGCGCACGATCGATACAGTGCGAACGAATTGTGAAGAAGTGAACTTCACATACATCGACAACGGATCAAAAGATCATGTTGTTGAAGAGTTGAAGGGTTGGGGTAAGAACAACCCTGATATCGACTCTTTCAATATGGCGTTCAATGGTTTCAACGCTGGCGTAGCCGTGGGATGGAATCAGCTGATCAAGCAGGCTCTTGAGTGGAACGCTGATAAGATTCTGATCTGCAACAACGACATCGCGTTCGGCGCTCACACGATCGACGGTTTGGTTGAAGCATACAATCAGCTCCACCACCAGATTCCAGAGACTGTGATGGTTACGGCTGCCAACGTAACCAAGAACCCGAACGACCTAGCCAGCATCCCACAGAACTGGAGATACGCTGAGCATCCAGACTTCAGCTGTTTCATGATCACGCCAGAGACGATCGATAGAATTGGTCTCTTCTGCGAAGACTACGACCCAGCATTCTTTGAAGACAACCACACTCACTGGAAGATTCTCCAGATGGGCTACAAGGCATTCAAGACTGATTGGGCTCCATACAGTCACATTGCCAGCAGGACTCGCCACGGTAACCCCAATATCGTGACGCATGAGAACTTCAGAGCAAACAAGATCAAGTTCATGAGAAACATGATGTGCGATGGAGTTGGTCAAGAGGTAGCGGAGGCACGATACGCGGCATGGTTGGCCGATAACCCCACTGTCAAGCACCCAACTCTCGAGGACGTGTTGCAGCATGCAGAGTCAACGGGCGCAATCACGCCCAAGCTCAAGGCTTGGCTCGACGCGCTGACCATCCAGAACTGTCCTATCTGATGGCAAAGAGTAAGAAGAGTGAACTCAATCTTACTCAAGATCATGAAGATGATCTGAAGAAGCACCTTGAAACAAGAGATAAGATTCAGAGAGTCTTTGACTACTGGAGGTATAGGCTGTGGCTTGGACCGTGGAGCATTACCCTTCACTATGAATGGAATGGAATCGATCAAAGTCGAAGAGATCTAAGCATCCTCGCGACATGCTCAGCTAGGTGGATGTATCTTGAAGCTGATATCACATTCGACATGCCTCTGATTTCATGCGTTAGCGACCAGAAGCTCGAAGAGATTGTCGTTCATGAAATGATTCATATCTTAGTCAATGAGATGCGAGAGAGGGGAATCGATCATGAAGAGAGAGTCGTTACTCTTTTGACTAACGCATTTTTGACTGTCAAGAAAGGTGTTATCGAATGAAAGTAGTCCAGTTTGCTCCTGAAGGATTTGACTACGCCTCGAATCAAATTACTGAAGGGCTCCACCTTCTCCAGAAGGGAGGTGAGATTGACTTCTTCTGCACGAGTAAGGTCATACACCATGGGGCTAAGCTGGATGATCTGAATACAATCAGCGCATCTGATGCACTTGAAAAAGCATACGACTGGGCTGACGTCATCATATGCTCAAGCGGTGGTGACTACAGATTCAAAGATGGTGAATCTGGTCGGTGCTTCAAAGATCATAACCTCGCAAAGAGAACGGTCTTCATTGATGGGCATGACAGCAATGCATTCTTGATTGATCCAGATCGAGTCAGGCTCTATCTCAAAAGGGAGTTGAGATTTCCTGAAGCAAAGTTGCTAGCATGGAACAACGTGAGGAGCTTCACGTTCGGCGTGTATGACTTCCACATCACATCGCAGGAATCTGGAGAGACTCCTATGTGGGGCGGGAGAGACATCGACGTTGGATTCGTAGCCTTCGGTGGAAGCAACCCTGTGAGGCAGCAGTGCGCTGATGTCATCAGAGAAAACTTCAAGAACTCAATTGTAATGGTTGACCAGAATTGTCAACCACTCCCGCTCGATGAGTATTGGAAGCAGATGCGACGCTGCAAAGTGATTGTGAGCGTCCACGGAGCTGGACTTGATACTCTCAGATTCTGGGAGGCTATGGGGTTTGGTTCTGTCCTCTGTAGCGTCGACGTGCCAGGGGCGATGGTTGTTAGGAATGCTCCTGAGCCAATGAGACATGCACTCTACTTTGACAACTTCGCAAACATGGTAGAACTTATCCGATGTGTCGTATCTGATAATGTGCGGTGGAGCGACATGCGCTCTGCAACCGACAAGTTGATACGATGCTACCACACAACCAAAGCGAGGGCTCGTCAGCTGATTTACCTCTTCGAAGAGACTCGTTGTCGAAAGAATTTCTCCGAAACGTTTATGAGTCCATCAGCAATTCGAGATTCGAAGGCATAGACGATGCAGATGAACTCATCAACAGAGTTGAATCAGATGCTCACAGTAGTGATACCAGTTCTGAATCAACACGAAACGACAGAACATCTCATCGAATCTTGGTTTACACTCGCCAAAGGCAGAGTGTCTATTCTGTTCATCGACAATGGATCAAGCCAGCCTTTAGAAGAACAATCATTCTTCAAAAGGTGGGCTGAAACACACTCGGTTCGGTGTATCCGAAACGATAAGAACACTGGCGTCTACCCTACATTCCAGCAAGGGATGGAGCAGACTGAATCTCAGTTTGTTTTCTTCTCTCATAATGATGTCGAGATGCTTGAGTGGGGCTGGGACGAGAAGATGAAAACTATTCTCAATTCTCTTGATAACCCTGGTGTGTGCGGGATGTTTGGGGCGAGAGGGATTGGCCAATCAAGCATCTACAGGACTCCGTATCACTACACGCAGTTGATGCGATGGGACTGCATCACAGTTCAGTCAATGCATGAAGGTGATCCCAAAAGCTCATCTCTAATCAGCAAAGACGCCGAGCAAATTGCAGTGCTGGACGGATTCTCGATGATTGTATCAAGAGAGATGTTCAACAAAGCATTGAATGGAAAGTTCGATCACGAGCGATACCCTTCACATCACTGCTACGACCAAGACATCTGTCTCGATGCACACTTCGCAGGCTATAAGAACTACGTCATCGATGTAGATTGCAAGCACCATGGCGGAGTCACAAGCACGAGGGAGAAGTGGGCTGAAGAAATGGGAAGCACTGATCTAAAGATTCATCGTGCAGCACATCGTGTGATGTATGACAAGTTCAGAGGAAGACTGCCGGTAGGAGTGAGTAAATGACGACCAATATCAATGAAGCCTTCAACAAGCCAACCGCATGGAGGCCAAATGACACACACTACCTCGAAAAGATCGAAGGTATCGGAGATGTAGTCAGCATTGTCGAGATCGGAGTTGACTACGGCTTTAGCCTCTTCACATTCGCTCGAGACTTTCCGAACGCGAGGGTAATTGGCGTTGATAACTTTTCCTACGGTGATGGGAAAGAGCAGCAGTCTCACCTCCAGAATTTCTTGCCTCTGTTCCCGAAGGCGTCGATCATCGCTGCGGAGAGCGGCGAAGCTAGGAGGGTCTACGAGCACACGGATTTCTATCTCGACATCGACATTCTTCATATTGATGCCGATCATTCGTATGAAGGTGTGAAGAGAGATTTCGATCTATGGAGTAACGCTGTCCGCCCTGGGGGAGTCGTTCTCTTTCACGACATCAATTCATTTCCTGAAGGGCCAGGGAGATTCTTCAAAGAACTCGAAGGCAAGAAGGACAGTATCACACAAGGCGCAGGTCTAGGCATTTGGTGGAAAGATGTTGACTGAACAAAAAATCATTGGCAAGGCGGCTCTCATCAAGGGAGCAATGCAGTCTAGGTCTGTAAAGATCAAGTCTCTTTCAAATCTGATTGGATTGAAGATTGCTGGAATGGCAAACGACATCAGCAAAGATCGATTTGAAACGATTCAGATGGAGTTCAATAACGCAGCTGAAAGGCAGCGTGTTGACGGTATTAAGCTTGCGGTCTTACGCTACGTGCTCGGTTGCACGGATGACATTGACCCTGACAATCTTGAGCTAGACAGGTAGTATGCACACCATCACACGCAGACTTGAGTTCGACGCAGGCCACAGAGTCTATCAGCATGAATCAAAGTGCAACCATATTCACGGTCACCGCTACGTCGTAGAGATTGAGTGTAAAGGTTCACTTGATAAACTAGGTCGTATTGTTGACTTCAGTGTCATCAAAACAAAGTTTGGCAAGTGGATCGACGACAACCTTGATCACGGGATGATCCTTTTCAAAGACGATCCTTTGTCAAAGCTGTGGCAATTTTTTGGGTTGAAGATCGCCACCAATGCGGCTCCGTATCCTCTCGCGCACCTCATTGAGAGTTCAAATCCTCAGAAACACTTCATCATGAAGAAAAACCCAACTGCTGAGAACCTCGCTGAGTTTCTCTACAAGAGGGCGAACGAGATTCTTTCTGAAGATGGTTTCACAGTGACCAAGATGACTGTATGGGAAACGCCTAATTGCAGAGCTGAGTATAGTGAGTGACGGTTTCTACTCTGGTGGGCACATCGGTGACGCGATCTACCAGCTCTACACTCTTTCAAAAACGCCAGCTAAATCTGTCTTCTTCCTAGGACCTGGACAGGACAACAGGTGGGGGAGCGAAGAAATCAAGTCAATCATCCCACTAGCTAAATACCAGAGCTACATCTCTTCTTGTGAAGAGGTTGATTCGTGCCCTGAAGGAGCGTTCAACTTCAAAGAAGAAGGCGGTGAGAAGAAGCCTGAATGTTTCTACGAGCTGTCCATGGGCTGGCCTGGAGACCTTAGACTCAAGAAGCTCTATTTTGTCTCTTACTTCAAAGACATGGGGATGAGATGGATTCTTGAAAACTTCAAGAGGTCTGGCGCTTGGCTAACAGCACCATCAACTAAGAAGTTTGATGTTGTCGCTCACATTCCAACTAGAAGAATCACAAGATCAAAGAAAGAATGGGTTCATATCATTAAAGCGATAGAGAACTCAGGTCGAACAGTCGCTATTATTGGTGGCGAAGACGTCAGAGAATGGGATGGTCATTTCAATTGCATCAAGCCAAAAGATATGCTTGATGCTGCTGATTACATCAATTCATCTCGTATGTTTATTGGATCAGCAAGCTGTAACTACGTGATAGCTGAAGGTCTTGACAAATTGAGGTTTGTCGACATTCATCCAGATTCACTAGGCACTGCTCCATCAGAAGACAACGGCTGGAACATCACACCTTGGTCAACTCAGACCTGTATCGAAAGAATCTTGGACTGCATCTAACAAACAATGGGTAAATGCGCACTCGTAACGATCTGCTATAACGAGCCGCACTTCATGAAGATGTGGTATGATTACTATTCGAAGCATTTTGATGATTCGGGTATCTACATCATCAATAACAGATCCACAATCGATGGTCAGTATGATGGGATTGGAGGGAACATTGAAGTTGCCGATCACGTCTTGACCAATCAAGAAAGGCAGCACGGGATCTGCGATAGCTTTATCACTCAGCCAAAGATCCGTAAGTTCAGAGACCTTCTCGGTTCATACGAGTATGTAATGGTCGCAGACACTGACGAGTTTGTAGTGCCAGATCCTGAGAAATACCCTGGCGGACTCAAAGAATTCATCGATGGGTTCAAAGGTGAGTTTGCACAGTGCAAAGGCTACAACGTTCTCGATAACGGAGTCCCATTCGATCCGTCCAAGAAGCCTTGGCTCTCTTAGAGAGAAGAGTGGCACTTTGATTGGAACCACTACTGCAAGGTCACCATCGCTAACAGTGACCCCCATTGGGGTGGCGGACTCCACAACAGCAGATGGAATCATCACGACAACGGACCAAATCAACAGAATATCAGAGAAGACCTTCTGTTGATTCACGTTCACTACATCTGCAGACAGCTTCTGAAAGAGAGATACGCTTCAAGAGACTACTCGTGTAGGTATAGTGATGAGACGGCAGAGCAATACATCAACGAATACCTGAACCATCCAAAGTTCCCCAGAGAGCAGATACCTGAGAAGTGGAAGTTAGCATTCTAGTTCAATCGTATTTGAGGTGATTGCCATGGATAGGATCCAAAAATTCAGGAAGCTAATCCGTAAAACGGATTGGTCATCTTTGCAGTTGAATCAGATGATATGGCTTCCTGAAATTCAGGTCGGTTGGTATCCTATCATTAAACCAGTTGCATACAACCAAGCATACTTTGATAAGTATCAGGTTTATCGGAGTTCAAAGATGGGGAAGCAAATCAATGCGTTCCGCATCGACTTCGTGAACAAGCACTACAAAGGTGAGGTCATCGACATTGGGGTTGGCAGTTGCCATTTTGTTGATGAAAGAGAGAAGACATTTGGCTATGACGTCTCTGCAGAAGCGATCGAAGAGCTTTCTATTAGAAAGAAATTCAGAGACCCATACTTCTATCGCCCATATGCAATTACGTGCTGGGACAGTCTTGAACACATCATGGACTGTTGGGGTCTGGTAGAGAGAGTCCAGAAGTATGTCTTCATTTCGGTTCCGACGATAGGAAACAACACCAGCTCAAAGCATTACAAAACTGACGAGCATTGGTGGTATTTCACTCGACATGGTTTGATCGATGCATTTGAAGAGATGGGTTTCAAGCTACTTGAAATGAGTTCTGAAGAGACCCAGCTTGGTCGTGAAGACATCACCACGTTCGCATTCGAAAGAGTTAGCGAATAGATTGAACTAGTTCTAGCCCTCGTATAGACACGCATGGGACTAGATCCAGGTAAGCTTCCTGTCATGGAAGAGTTTGTTTCGATCCAAGGTGAGGGTCGAAACATTGGCAGGCCATACTACTTCATCAGAGTAGGCGGTTGCCCATTGCGATGCAACTTCTGTGACACAGAGAGGTCTTGGACTCTCCAGGACAGCACTGTGAAGAGTGTAGAAGATCTAGTCAACACTACGATCGATCAGTGCTCGATTCATCAAATTGAATGGGTAAGCATCACCGGAGGAGAGCCGATGATATACCAAAAGCCATTGATGAAATTCATGCAGCTCTTGAAAGAGAAGGGCAAGGGTCTCTTCAAGGTTCACATTGAGACGAGCGGTAGATTCTATGATCCGCAGATTCACAGTCTCAGCGACATCTATTCCCCTGACGCCAAAACCCCATGCACTGGAGAAACCATGGAGGGGTTCTTCAAAGGAATTCATTCGATGCGTCCAAGAGATCAAGTCAAGTGCTTGATCTCTAATGAAGACGATTTGAATTATGCATACAGAGTGAATCGTCAGCTTGATGGAGTCTGCCCGATGATTCTTCAACCATTCAACTGCGATATCCCAACTGATAGCATCAAGAATATGAATCCGATAGCGGCTGAATCAAGGCTTCGTGCCAGCGATGCAGTCAACGTGACTGTGTTGAGAAGGTCGTTAAGCGTCAGCTTAGCTTGGTTGATCAATACATACACAAGCAGATGCAGCCAGGGTGAGACGTGGAAGAACGTTATCATCACTCCACAGATTCACGTGCTTGCGTTTGGCAATCAACCGAGGACTTAATCTTGAGTGTTCGTTCTCCGGAAAGGCCGCTGACTCAACTAGAAGTTGAGCGAGAATCTATTAAGGTTGAGTCAAAGACTCTCTACCTCAACGGAAAGTCGACAACAGAGATCAGTGAAGTAGTTGGCAAGTCCCCGAGTGTCATTGCGAGGTATCTCAAAGAGCAAGGAGTCAAGATGCGCAAGCGTTGGGATCGAGGTCACGGGATTAGAGAAGACGGGAAGAAGCAGTGCCCACTCTGCTCAATCTGGAAAGACGCTACTGATCAAAACTTCTACTGGATTAAGGCCAGCAAGAGGCTCTCTTCCTACTGCAAGCCATGCGATTGCGCTACAGCCATAGAGAACTCGCGCAAAGCTCGTAAGGTAAGGAAGGACGCAGCCGATAACCGTAAGCGCGAGAGAATGCGGCACAACGCACAGTCAAGGCTACTGTTAGAGGAAGCTGCGAACTACATCGGAGCAACACAGAGTATTGATCTTGATATCGTTCAAGAGATCAAATCGCATCTATCTATTGGCAAGAAACTTTTTCACGACTCGTAAATACCTCATGGACTCAAAGTCACTACTCGACATGGCGATGCAGAATCTGCCATCGCAGATCTGCCCACTCACCAAACAGCCAATTGAAAATCCTGCGATCTTTCATAGAGATCTTAGTGACTGGTGGCCAAGTTCTCTTCACGACATGCGTGACGACAGACTGGCGAACATCGCAATCGTAGAGCGATCAGCTCGCGATGCATACTACGCCAAGCTGAAGACTCTTCCGATCGTTCTAGGGTTCAGCGGCGGACTTGATAGCGCCACCGTTTTACACTGGGCAATGAGAATCTTTGGCCATGTCCACTGCCTCATCTTCGATTATGGTCAGCGCCATAAGATCGAGATCGAGATGGCCAAGCATTACGTTGAAAAGTATGCGATGATTCCGCCACCTAGAGGAGTCACAGAAGAGTTTCTCGAGCCAATTCAGACAGCAAGCTACGATGTGATTGACATGAGCATCATCAACAGGATGGCCGATAGCTCTCTTACAAGAGATGACAAGAAGCCACCTCGTAATCAAAGCGATGAAGAGATGCTCTCGAAGCTCCCCAACACATTCGTTCCAGGTAGGAACGTCTACTTCATTACAGCGCTCGCACAGAGGGCGTATCAGATTGGGACGAGACACATCGCAATGGGGGTCAACATTCTTGACTACAGTGGCTACCCAGACTGCAGACCTGAGTTCATTGAATCGATGCGTGACGCCCTCACAGTAGGCGTCTTCAACGGCGAAGGTATGGGGGTTCACGCCCCTCTGATGTATCTCAACAAGACGAACATCGTCAGGCTCGGACGCGTTCTTGGAGTTCAATACGAAGACACCCACTCATGCTACGAGGGAGTGAGAGGCGGCTGCGGAGAATGTGATAGCTGCATCTTGAGAAGGAGAGCTTTCGAATCGATCGGCGTTATGGATCCGGCACAAGAGAAGTGGATCAAATCGTAATCAGATGTGAGATCTGATTTCTCGACTCAGCACATTTCAAAAGTCAGCCTAAAGAATGAGCTACTACAACGATCAAGAAGAAGGCTCGAGACGCCTGAATAACTTTCGCCATAAGGCTGGGAAAAATGACGCACGCATCTAGATCAGACCGAACACGTTCAAGTATCCGTCAAAACTATAAGTATATCCTTGATGAGCTTGCATCATACAGGGGATTTGATAGGGATGACCCTAACCTGAATGATACTCCAAACAGAGCCGCCAAGGCTCTGCTGGAGATCACAGAGGGTTACGAAGCCGACATCGAATCTCTACTGAGTCGTAGTTTCCCATCAGAAGACTACAACCAGATGATTGTAGTCAAGGACATTGACTACTACAGCACATGCGCTCATCATCTGTTCCCGTTCCATGGAAAGGTGGCAGTCGGATACATCCCGAATAGGGAGACGAAGATGGTCGTCGGGCTGAGCAAGATTCCGAGACTCGTTCGAGCGTTCAGTCGCAGGCTACAGAATCAAGAGCGTATGACGATGCAGATCGCGAACGCTATGCAGAAGTATCTGAATCCCGTCGGCGTAGGAGTGCTCGTCTACGATTCAGTTCACCTATGCTCTCACATGCGAGGAGTCGAAGAGTCACACAGCACCATGGAGACGTCAGCTCTCAAAGGCGAGTTCCTTGACGACGCAACCGTGCGTCAAGAGTTCATGAGCATGGTCTATGGACGCCGCTAATGCCAGACGACTCTTAATCGAGAGATAGAGAGACTCTCTAATCAGATCGTCTCTGCCGCATAGTGATAGGTGCAAACAAATCGCCTATGTTTTAACCCTTATGCTTGCACTTGCACAGTGCTCATGGTAACATTGGCGGCACCGCTGTTGTCCACGTTGGGCAACGGCAGCAGGTAATAGGTAGAGAAACAATGGCACAAAAAGCAACGCTCGAAGCAGTTCGTCAGCGCGTATTGGAGCGCAAGGCGAATCTGTCCGACGAAGTGGTAAGCGTCAAGTCGCTCGCCATGGACCCGAACGTCCCAGGGCGCATGATCGTCCAGCGTGGGGCAAACGGCAAGATGGACAGCTACATCTTTGACGAACGGATTTACGGGCAAGCGTCCGCCGTCGTCTACGGCTGCCCTGGCGCATACATCAAGAAGCTCATCGAGGGTGAGAATGGCGACCCAGCTCTTGCAGCTCTGAATTTCAACTTCTGGGTAAACCAGACGAAAGACAAGGAGATTCTGCTTCGATTCGAGAAGCGTGGCGAAGAGAAGATCCTGCGGGCAGTCAAGCCTGCTGGCTGGAACCCCATCCCGTATGAGGATTCCATCGACACTCTCATCACCAAGTTCTCCGCAGACAAGGAGGTTGAGATCGAACAGTTTACTGACTCGCGTCTTATCCTCAACTTCGTGGTTCGGAGGCTGGACTACAAGCAGGACGCGAGCATCCATGTCCTCAGAGATGACCCGATCGAGTGGGGCATGCGCTTCCAGGACAGCGACGCCGGTATCGGAGATTGCCAAGTCACCCCATACACCAAGCGATTGGTATGCACCAATGGCATGACCACCACCAGCCGTGGTGTAATCATGAACATCAGCCACAGCGGCGCACAGAGCCGCGTCGCCGCCGAAGTCCAGTCGCTTATCCGGCAGGGCGTCGAGATGGTCGACAGCTACTCGCAGACTGTTGCCAGCCAGATCACAAAGTCACAGTCGATCGAGCTGCCTCTAGACGATGAGGGTAAACCGACTTCGTCTATGCGGCGACTGGAACGCGACCAAGCTGTCACCAAGCTCATGCAGAAGCATGTGCTGGAAGCCTGGACTGTCGAGGGCGAAACCATCCCAGAGCCGAGCCTCTATCGTCTCAGCAATGCGGTAACACGGGCAGGGACACACGCAGAAGAGCTCAACGACGAGGCGCGTTTGCACCTTCAAGGTGTGGGCGGACGGGTCTTGGAGCTTGGTTCCAGCAACTACAAGTGGGACTAAGCTTCATGCTGGCTGGCCATCGTATGGCTGGCTAGCGCAACAGTATTCGGACTGCGCGGTATGGTGTGCGGGGAGACCCCGCAACGACTCCATTAGATGGTGAGTCATGAAACAAACGCGCAGTCTATTTTGACACACAGCCCCCGAGTTGTCCGCGAAGGACGTAAAAACTTGACTCTCCTTCTTCCCCTTTTTCCCGAAGTTTACCTCGGGGGCACCTTATTCATCTGCCGCACTCAGTATGCAGCAAACGGGCAGTCCTTAACTCAGAGACACAGAAATCTTAAATGAGTCTAGGCTGAATCAGAGATAAGAAATGAGCAACATCGCAGAGAAATTCCTGGCAAGAGAGCAAAAGTGGAGCATTGAAGATGTCTTCAACAACCACTACTCACATAGAGGCGATTTCTATGATCACATGCACTACTTGGCTGACTACTCTGCCGGAAAATCTGTAGTAGAGTTCGGATTCAATGAAGGCCAGAGCACTGTATCGTTTTTGATGTCGGCAAGCAGGGTCCGCACATTCGACATCAACACTAAGCTTGGTGTCTATGTTGACATGTTCACTGAAGCATGCGAGTTAAGTGGTCTCGACTGGAAGTTTGAAATCGGTGATTCTGTAGTCATCTTTCCTGAGTATTGCGACATACTGTTCATTGATACGGATCACAATGGTGATCAGATCTACAGAGAGCTAATCACTTAACACGAAGTCGTAAACGATGGCGGTGTCATCATAATGCACGACACGCAAACATTCCCAGACATGTGGAGAGGTATCAACACTTTCTTGAATGAGAAAGACTGGGAGATCACCAACCACCGAAAGACCTCGAATGGTTTGACGACCTTGAGCAGAAAATAGAGATTCAGCAGAAACGCCCTTAACAATCACAATGCAAAAAGTTTTTCCGATTCTAGCTCACGAAGCTGTCTTCTTCCCTCTTGTAGTCGTCCCAAACAGCAAGGAAACTCCAAAGATGATCCAGATCATCGATCCTGAGTTCAGCAGCGTTTGTCCAAAGACTGGCTTGCCTGACTACGGTCGAGTCATTCTGCGATACGTGCCAAACAAGGTATGCGTTGAGTTGAAAGACTGGAAGCTATTCTTGCGATGCTTCTACGGCGTTGGCATGTTTCACGAAGACTGCACCCAGAGTATCGCTGACTCGTTCAAAGACGCAGTCCAACCAATGACTTTCTCGATCGTCATCGACTGGGGCGCTCGTGGCGGACTGCACACGACAACTCAGCTCTCCTGGAATGAGGATGAGGGATACACCCCTTCGCCTCTGCACAGCATTTTCGATGAGCGTGCTGCCAATTGGAACAATCGATGAAACAGAGTGAAATCGCAAAAGCTATCGCGATCGAAGCGCACAAAGGTCAGACTCGATGGGGTGGAGAGGTTCCATACATCAATCATCCTCTTTGTGTCGCGCTGATGGTAGAAGAGGCGCATCACTCTGATGATTTTATCGCGACCGCGCTACTTCATGACGTGCTAGAGGACACGCATATCACAGCTCTTGATCTTCTTGAGAAAGGAATTTCAAATGAAGTGGTTGAAGCGGTCACAGCTCTCACAAAAACTGATGAGACGAGCTACTTTGAATACCTCACCAGAGTCAAAAAGAACTACATGGCGAAGGTTGTGAAGTATTATGACATCGTTCACAACATGTCGTGTTTCAGTGAGAGTCAGAAAAGATCCAAGAGATCTCTCTACGACAAGTATGAGCTAGCTCTCAATTTCCTCAACATGTAGACCGAGATGGACGAAAGACTCATCAAAGCAATCGAAGGCGTTCTTTTCAGAAAAGGGAACGCAAAGATGGCAACTATTCGAGTTGAAGCGAGCAGAATGGCTGAGCTTCGTAACGTATTCGAAGAGCTGAACGTCAAGAGGCCTCTTGAGGTCAACCAAAGGTGGCTTCCGTATTCAAAGAATCGCAAGCATCTCAAGCAAAGAACAGTTCTTGAATTCAACGAATACCGAGTTGGTTACTCGGTAGTTGGTGAAGATGGCGTTACTGTCACTACATCATGCGATAGAGAACAATGGGACAAATGGGTCAAGAATACCCAAGCTGTCTGTCTTGAAATCGACGACTACGCCCGCTGAGGTTGCATGACCTTTTGGCGAGTAGTGTCCAAGGCACGTAGCACTAGGGTTGCGCTAGAGGGCCTTTATCAAGGGGCCTCAGCCTATCTCGTTGGCGGTAGCCCCCAACTGCTAGGACTGGATTTGCGCCTGCTCCGAATGCCCGGCTGCTGGTCGATGGCCATCAACAATGCCGCAGTCGTCTTTGAACCAGACGCATTCATCGGCCTAGATGCCGTTAGTTGTTTCAACAACAACATCTTCAGCAATGCGAGGATTCAGAAATTCCTCAACTATGCTAGGCACGATCAAATGATCGGAGAGAAGAGGGCATGCCACTATCCAAACACGCTCTTCTTCGATCTTACAGATGAGACTGAGACATTTATGTCTGAGTTCTGTAGAGTTAGTGGCCCTCTACCTTTCTGGAAGAATACTTTCTTCACAGCTCTTGCTTGTCTCTATCAGTTGGGATTCAAAAGAGTCTATCTCATCGGATGCACATTTGACCTTAGCGGTGAAGCCTATGCACATGATCAAAAGATTAGTGATGTAAGCAGGAAGATGAATGAAAAACTCTACAGAGATACTGTAGAGAAAATCAAGACGCTCTATCCTATGCTGATGGACGAGGGCATGGAGCTACTTACTTGCCACAGAAGCACTCCGCTTGAAGGTGCAGTCCCTTTCATTTCGTTTGAAGATTCGATCAGTATGGTCACGACAGAGAGCAATTCGATCGAGTTTAACTTCTACCGCCATGCACTTGAAGAATCAAAGTGACGGGAGGCGAGAGCTTGCTTACTTCACGAATTATATCTTGAGGAATGTGATCCCAATTCAAAGCATTGGGCACATTCACAATGGGAACGAGGGGATACGTTCGTGGATCGAGAAAAACGGATTCAATCCAATATTCGATTTCTCGACTCACCAACTTTCAAAAGTCGATCTAAGTGATCTCTCTGAATTTAGTGTCGAAGCAATCGTTTCATATGACCCATTTTCAGGAATGGGAGTTGAAGAAATTTCAAAATCACTACAGATCTTGGATCTCGCGACTCATGCAGTTATCTCCGCGATTCCGACTGAAGAGCAGCATCAAGTAGCTCCGAAGGTCGTATATCGAATCAAGCAGTGGAAGTCGATCTTAGAACAAATCGGCCCAACGATTGAAGTCTGCCACTGCGATCACTACAGTTTGTTCTTGACAACGAAATGGAAAAGATAGGCAACCGACTCTTCGCACTCCAAGACACTCAATTGAAGGGGTTTATAACATGGATGGAGAAGGGCGCTGGAGCGATCTTTCTCTTTACTTCTGGCGAAAAAGCAGAAGAGTATCATAACAACGTCTGCCCATGGAGGCCGATCTCAGTTTATGCAATCAAGAGAACTCGAATGAAGGAATTCGTGTATAGCATGCTGAACGCAGGAATTGAGCACGCTATCATCGACGTCCCTTGGCAGCATGCAGATGTGAACGAGGTCTATGAGGATGAAGTAGTCAGAAACTACGCCATCGTCGATCTCAGAACAGTGATTGCGAGGATTTCATAATGGCTATCCTGATGGATACGCGATATTTCAGTAATATCAGTGCGCAGTCTCAGCTTACGGTCAGCGGGCTTCCTCAAAGGGGAGGGATTATTCTTGAAGTCAACGCAGTATGGCACCCGTTCACATTCACCAATGCCGGAGAATTGAGCGAAAGACCTGTTGGCGGTGATGTTCTCTTCAAGCTTGAATCGACTGCTGGAATTTCGCTCACGAGCGTCAATCAATCTCAGTTCAACGTTGTCCCTCAAGGTGGCAATTTCCATTGGGTTCACCCATACTCGAACGAGATTCAAGATGCAGCTACTATGATTGAGAAGCTAGCATCTGGCAATCTCAACCCAAGAGCGATTGGTTTGATTCTAGAATCAGAATCGTTACGGTATGTCTTCAAACCAGACCCGAATAGGCCACTTGGAGTTCACAGCCTTGAAGTGAATGTCACAATGTTGGCGTTTGACACTACATCAGGAATCTAATGGCAATCATCGTCGATACGCGCTTTATTGAGAACGTCGATCAGGTCAAAGTTGTTGATGTGACAGGAACTCCCATCAGAGGCGGGATAGTTCTTGAAGCGTCTGTGATTTGGAACCCCTACACATTCTTGAATATCGGGACTGTTACTGAAGCGCCAGTTGGCGGGAATGTTGAATTCATTCTAGGAAGCACTGCTGGGACTTCAATAACTTCAATTGAGCCACTTCAATACAACGTAGTTCCTCAGAACGGAAGATGGGTTTGGAGTAACCCATACTCAAGAGAGATCCAGGCTGCTTCTCCTATTATTGAGAAGCTTCGTCACTCAAATGTAAGTGCTGGCGTCCCTGGTTTGATCAATGAAGGCTCATACCTTAGATATGTCGCTAGACCTGATCCCTACAGAGCTGGAATCCACAGCATTGAGATTCACGTTACGATGCTAGCTTTTGACGACAACATCCTTTAAGACTGCAACTGCTTGTTGAATAGCTATTAGGTATCGTAGATAGCAACTGCAATGATTGCAGTTTATGTATTCGTCTCCAAAGAGACGTTGAAGTGCTATATTGGCAGTTCAATTCATCTTAGATGTAGGTATCTTGAGCATATGAGATGCTTGAGACAAGGTTGCCATCACAATAGGCATCTACAACATACCTTCACAAAGTATGGTGAAGGTCAAAAAAGAAGCGTGGAGGCACAGACGAAATGAAAAAGCCAAGATGGAACCTACTGAATGAAGCATGTGGCAATGGGCCGCTGAATATTTTCTTTGCAGGGGCAGGATTTGATCATTCTCTTCTGTATGAGACGGGGGCTAGGAAGAGGTTGATCAGTTGGCACGCCAACAGCAAAGATGACATCCAGCAGGTAATTGATCACGATAAAGAAAAAGGCGACGTTTTCTTGATCTGTGATTCAGGCGCGTTCACTGTGTGGAATAAGGGCGGTGTAATTGACGTTCATGAATACATCAAGAAGATGGTTGAGCTATTCCCATACTTCGATGTTGCTGCAAACCTTGATGTGATTCCTGGCAAGAAGGGCATGGCTGCGAGCGAATACACTTCAGCTATCACGCACAAGGCGGCTCAGGACGGTTGGGATAACTATCTCATCATCGAACAGAAGCTCGCCGAAGCTGGTATTGACGCCAAAGAGAGAGTCATGCCAATCTACCACCAGGGTGAGTCGATGGACTGGCTCAAAGAGATGGTCAACTACGGCTGCCAATACATCGGCATCAGCCCAAGCAATGACTACGCTACGTCGCAGCGCCAGCACTGGCTAGACGATGTCTTTGACTATCTCCGATCGCTGTCCCAGATCCCAAAGACGCACGGCTATGCTGTGACGAGCCCGAGGCTGATGCAGCAATACCCATGGTTCTCAGTAGACTCAGCAAGCTGGGTTCAGCAGGGCGGCTACGGCACCGTGAGCACTCCATTCGGCACCATCACTATGAGTGATCGTGAAGACGTGATGGGCAAAGCCGATGCGATGAATGGCGCTAAATGGAACCCGGAGATGAAGAAGCGCCTTTCGGAATACTTCACAAGCATCGGGCTTGACGTTGAAGAGGTAAAGAAAAGCCACCACGAGAGATGGAAGGCCAACGCCATCTACATGCTCGCTCTTGAAGAGAAGATGGTATTCAAGCCAAGGCCAAAGGCCGTCGGATTGTTTGACGACGCTCCTGTGGCACAAGCTAAGCCAAAGCCGATCAAGCTAAGCCTGGGCAAAGATCATGCGCCTGTAGCCAAGGATAGCGGAGTTGGTAAGGGGGAGGTGCCTATGCGGCTTTTCAAACCAGGAATTGCTGAGCCAAAGGCTTAACGCTTGTAACTGCACAGTGCTCATGGTATTATGTTACCATGGCGGCAAAACAGCTAAGGCTAATTTCAAGTTGTGCAGAACAAGGGTTTGAAGGGTAATGACTCCTGATGTTTACCTCAAAGGGTTATTCATCGGATTCCTCGTATTCCTCTTGATCGGAATGCTGTGTAAAGAACGTCCAAAGCCTGTCGTATCCTACAAGTGCGCAAAGCCAGAACCTATACGCTTCGAGAGAATAGACGTCGACAGAGAAGATGCTCTCGACATGCTATGCTCGATGGGCTATGGTAAGCGCGACGCAGAGAACAGAATCGAGAGAGCGAAGCAGAGTGGGCCAAAAGACTTCAACGAACTTGTCAACAGAGCAATCAGATCACATGAGAGCGACAATTAGCGATCCGGGAACACTTATCATCCTGGAAGACCAGTTGAAAAGAGGGGGCATGCAATGGCTTCTTCTTACACCATACAAGGATGCATCAGTTCAGAACCATCAATTCGCCGTCTATACAGCGGCGATTTATACTGATGGATTCCTCCTGGACTCATGGATCGTCACAGTCATGGGAAATTCTGGCGTCTACAATCAGACGAATTATCCTGACTACAAGGATGCTGTCGCGCAACACATTGGGAGGCTTGCAGTGGAAGGTAAGCTGACAATCGTAGATGCCGACATCACTTATGACGAAATACCAGAAAACGAGCCACCCGAAGGCTTCCAAGTGCTGTAGCTCTTGTAGATTAGAAGTTGAGGGAATCGAGCATGAAGGTTTCCTCTGGCCGCTGTGGATGGAGAAAGAAGACTGCACTGACTTCCCACCACACGGCCCAAGACTCTTCAACATTGAATTGATTCAATGCTGGACGTGTTCAGCCACAAAGGGCGGGTCATGGCACAAGTGAACACTACGGCAAGCGCAGATGCAATGCTCCGTAAAGCCGGAGCAATCATGTATGATTGCGAAATCTATCGCGCTATCCATCAGCACGGCGAGGTTCGTAATCCTGAGCTTCAATACTGCGGTGGCTGGACTGACTATGAAGGGATGGGCATTAGCGTCATCACAGCCTATGACTTTGTGAAGTCAGAGTGGGGCGTCTACATGTCTGACAATCTGAAAGAGTTCAAGACTCTTGTCAATAGCAGGCAGATTGTGATGGGATTCAACAACAAGCGTTTTGATGATAATCTCATCAGGGCGAACGGAATCCCGCTTGAGCCAGAAAAGTCCTATGACCTGTGGAAAGAGATCACTGATACTCAGCCACAAGGGATGAAGTCTGGGTTCAAACTCGATTTCATGCTTAAAGCGAATGAAATTCCAGCAAAGACTGACATGGGATCTGATGCGCCGAGACAAGCGCAGCAAGGTGAGTGGGGCCGGTTGATTTCTTATGGTCTCAACGATTCACTCAAACAAGTTCAGCTTCTTCGACTCGCAATCAACGGGGTGATGAAGAACCCAAAGAATGGCGAATACATGAAGATCAAGATGCCATGGGAAGTGGTCAAGGTTGATATGGGGGGCATCTTCTAATGAATGAAGATCAAATCAAAACGCTCAAATCCTTCATGTCACAAAACATCAGAATAGCTTTGACTGATCCTGCAACCGGTCATTATCGAAGACTATTCATCATCAAAGAACATGAAGGAAAGCCTACAGCTTTCTTTCGTGATGGCTCTTCTGCTTCTCTCTTAGAGCTGAATGCTGAAGACTTCTGCATACTCAACATTCACGAACTCTTTCAAAACTGATGGAAGACTACGCCTGGGACCAGATATTCGGAGAGAAGAGATACCTCTCTTGGATGAAATCTAATGAACTCTGGTCAGTCTTCTATAGAACGACTGTAGCTGGTCATTGGTCAAAAGAAGACGTGCAAGAGTTCAACCAATGCCAGTATGCATATGAGATTCATATGGATCACGGCAACGATGATGCCGCGCACTCTCTCTGCCTGAAGGTCATGGAGAGATGCAGCGACTTCAAGGCTGCGAAATACAGCAAGCTCGCAGTCAATGACATGAAGGTGATTGTCATCTTAGCCAAGAGCAAGCGCATGACTGAAAAGATCAAGCATGTCGCAAAGCAACATGGATTTGAGCTTGCTAGAATCAGAGACAAAGACTCACAGGCTAGCCAGCATGAAGTGATGGCCAATACTGTGATGGGAGATTACATGGAGTCTTTGAGAAGAGCTTTCGCCCCAATGACGGGCTATAGAGCGACGAAGGTATAAAGAGTGAAGAGCTTGGGAAGATTCAGTCATAAAAAGAGCCTCTGGCTACACAAACCAGAGGCTCACTCCCTCGCAGACTAGCTAGCGGGCTGCTCTTCAGAAGCCTCTTGCGAATCACCTTCGTTCGATTCGCTAGCAGGTTGTTCGTTCTCACCGAGCGGATCAGCATTTGGGTCGTTGATCACTTCAAAGCCGGTGATCTTGATGACTTGGCATCGTTGACCTTCAGCCTCGTCACTGCCTTCTGACTTCGGCGCGTTCGTGAGAACTTCGACGATGCCAGTTGCCTCGTTGATGCGGAGAATGACTTCCTTGTTGACGACGCCGTTGCCGGTCGACTTCTGAACGCGAATCCAATCCTTCACGCGAGGCTTGCGATTCTTCTTCTGGCCATTCGACTTGCGCGGCTTCTTGACTTCGTCGGACTTGATGTCTTCGCCATCAACTGCTGGCTCGTTGGTGCTTACCATTCTGATTCTCTAATGGGGGGTTCGTGGGGTATTGGTGGCAAACGCGCCACATGAGTTGAATGCTATACGACACAAACGTGAGGATTTAAGAACCTTTCCGCCATTATTTTTCTGTTGAAGCAAAAACACGGTGCTTGCAGTTGCACAGTGCTCATTGTATAATAGGGGCATGTCGCAATACACGCAACAGCAACTTCCCCTTCCAAAGTCAGCAGATAGGATTCTGCACATGTCGGAAGACTGTCACAATCACATCGAGAACTACTTGCGCCCGTGGGCGGAAGAAAACGGCTACACGCAGAAGCTGAACGATGGCCTTGAATACGCCCGCACCTTCTCGGGCGGACCGGAGAGCGAATGGTGCACATACATCGGATTCGATGTCCCGCACACCGCCGACGGAAAGTCGTTTGTGTTCACTGTCTACAGGCGTGTAGAGAAGCAGCCAGATTCAGATCACTACCATCTCCGCGAGGGGCTCAAGCACTACATGACCATCGGGATGATTTGGTATGGCACTGAGTGGGGGTTCCACTCATGAGCAACGAAGAAACGTTCGAGTGCACAATCGAACACGGCGGGGGAAGATCGACGAAGATCTGTGTCGTCGACGATCCTGAAACAAAGATCAAGATGATGACCGTTGTCCAAATCTACAATGGCAAACTCATCACTGGTATCGGATTTCCGCTCGAGATCCTAGAGGCTATGATCCACGGCATGCGACAGGCGGCGGGGTTCCACTCATGAAGCGACCGCCAAACCTGGACAACTACGATCCAGTTGAACTGATTGCAATGAGAACTGGCCAATGCCAAGAGCTCGTCAAGAGGATTGGAGGAATGGGGCCATGCCGAGTGAAAGCCACAGTCATCATGGAAAACGATTGGGGGTATCAAGTGACGTGCTGCGAATACCATTCACAGAATCTCCTGCGATGGGACTGGTGGAGCGTGAAGGAGAAAATCTCATGATTGAACCGAAACTTGTCAGAGCATCCCGATACTGCGTTGAGTACAAAAGCTGCCTCCTTATTGAGGAGAAGACTGGGTGCCAGTCAAAGTATTCCATCGGCCAAATCGATCTCGAGATGAATGGCAAAGTTCCAAAGGGAATACTGCTCCTTGACATGCAGACAGCGAACCTAATCGTCACTGTCTACGAGGCGCTCACAAACAAAGAGAACTTCCAGAAGACGATTGATCGAATCGGTGTCACGCGCACCGTTGGAAAGTGCTGGAACTCACTACAAAAGGCTAACTGACATGACCTACCAAGAAGACTTTCCTGTCGGATGCAGAGCTAAAATCTTACCTACTGATGGAGTTGCTAGGCGTCTCCATCATCTGGTGGGTGAGATCACTGGATACCGACCCATGGCCCACGATGGCCCTTTCGTCTGCATCACACTTGACGGCGAGGCAGAAGACAAACCCTGGAACCTTCCAGGGAGCACCTGGGGACTGCGCCCCGACCAACTGGAGAAGCTATGAAATTCAACAACATCAACGAAATCCGAGACAAGATCGCTTCCCAGGATCCTCTGGCATGTAACATCTGTCAGGCTGTGCTCAACTGGATCTGGAGTCGCGGCAAGCTGTGGATCGTCACTACGGACGAATCCACTGCAATCGTCTACGGGAAGAATGTGACTGAAGCAGTAGAGAACGCTGGGTTTGACTCAAACACCCTCAGATCAAGTGAAAACAAGATCCAATGTGAAGAGATCGATCCCGACAACCCAGGACGATTCTTTGAAAAGCCATCGCATAGGCGAATGATCATCAAGAAGGAGAACGATTAGTGACGATCGACAAAAGCGTAATGGAGAGGATCAAAAAGATCCTCAGTCTCGCTGACAAGGACAGGAACAGCAGCGATCATGAAGCGATGCTCGCGATGCAGCGGGCGCACGAACTCATGCGAAAGCATGGTTTAACACTCGCCGATGTTGAGAACGATGAATCTGATTCAATCGAAATCAGCGTTGGAACATGGACGGATGAAGAAAGGTCTCAATACGACACCTGGGTTCGAATCCTCGCAGGCGCATCGTGTCAGCTTTTCGGTGTGCAAGCTATTCTTCACAGGACTGATGCTCAGAACAGGTATCGTGTGAGGTATTCTTTCATCGGCGAGGAGACCGATGTGCAGCTCGCGCGAAGCGTTTGGCCATGGCTCGTGAAGTATTGCCGCAACAGTGCGAAGGCACATCTTGGAAGCCCTTGGGTTTCCAAGCATCGGTCGTTTGCTGAAAGCTTCGCAGCTCGCGTAGGTGCGAGGGTTCTCGAGATCGTCAAAGAATCGAAAAGGGCGTCGAAGCAGGCAATGGATTCAAACGAGCAGACGGAAGACCGCAAGTGGGGACTCGTTGTGCAAGCGAAAGAATCAGCGGTTCAAGACTACATCCAGAAAGCTTTCCCGAAGATGAAGATGGGGAAGATGAGCATGAGAGGTCGCCATGACCCTGAAGCGGGCCGACTCGGGGATTCGGTAGGAGGCAAAGTGAACTTGAACTTCAGAAGTCAAATTAGCGGCGAAAAAAGTAAGCAGATCACTGGCTAAGAAGCCGTATAGCTGTTTACTTGCGTTTGCAATTGCACAGGGATCAAGGTAAAATAGGTGCATAACGCACACTGCGAAACGAGCTATGAGCAAAAGGGCACAGTCATTCGACGAATTCATTGGGCAGGACAAGCTGAAAACTCAGCTTGATCTTGCCTTGCAATCGGCAATCAGGAGAAACGATGTCATCGACCACGTCTTATTGACTGGTCCTGCCGGTATGGGCAAGACTACCATTGCTCACATCATCGCCAACACACTTGGAACGCGATGCATTGAGACAATCGCAAACGTCCTCAGGAAGCCTTCTGATATCGTCACAAGCGTAGTCAATATGCGCAGAGGAGACGTTCTCTTCATCGACGAAATTCATGCTCTCCCAATCCCGGTTCAAGAATACCTCTACACGGCAATGGAAGATCAAAAGATCAACACCATTGCCAGCAGAACCAAGAGAGCTGCAAGCATTCAGCTGCACAAGTTCATCTTGATTGGGGCTACCACGATCGAGGGTATGCTTACTGGCCCTCTTCTCACGAGATTCGGTATCATTGGGAACATCCGAGTCTACAAGCAGAATGATCTAGAAGAGATCGTTGACAATGCTTGTGCTGAGATGGGAATTGAGATTGACCCTGAAGCTAGAGCGATGATCGCTGATCGTTGCAGAGCTACTCCTCGCATTGCGTTGAATCATATCCGCAGAATTCGCGACAGCGCAGTGGTCATCGATGATCCTGACAAGATCACAGTCGTGGCGGCAGAGCATGCTTACAGCGTGCTAGGCATCACGCGCCACGGGCTAACAGAGCCCGATCGTAAGGTTCTCCAGGCACTGGGTGGCTATAGGCATGCCGTGGGCCTGGAGACACTTGCCGGGCTGATACACGCTGATATGTCTACCATCCAGCACAACATTGAACCTCACTTGATGAGGTTAGGTCTTATTCAGCGCACACCAAAAGGGCGCATTCTCACTGATTACGGGCATAGGGTATGCCAGGAGATTGAAGGATGAAAGATGAAGATATTCAGAAGTTGACTGAGATGATTATGCCGCAATTCATAGGATTCATCACAGATCCAGATAGATCTGGATTGGTGCATGAATTTCACCTCAATGTTCATAGTTACACACCCGATCTAGTTGGCATGAGAGGTTTGCGGGTCTTTATCGTTGATAACGATGAAGTGTTTGATGAGTTTATCGGTGTCCTTGAGAAGAGGTATGGAAATGACTGATTGGAGCAAGCCGGTTGACGTATCCAAGATTGATCTAGTTTTTCCAGCTGATGTGATGGGGAAAATGATGCCTTATTACAAGGATCTTCCTGAAGAGTTCAACGGGAGATCTCAGTGGAGGAAGAACGCTTGGTGCAAGCAGGCTGAAATCTGGTTCTTCAATGGGGTCGACTCAAAGAAGAGCACGATCAAGTTCAAGAAGCATCTTACTGATGCTGAGCAGAAAATGGCCGTGCGGCAGATTCAAGCATGCCTGGGTAGCTTCGAGCCGAAGCACGAACACAAGATGGCTGGCGTGGGATACCTCATGTCTCTCTTCTTCGAAAAGCTGAAGGTTGTGGGGATTGGGAAGTAGGATGGATGATCCAAAAGAAGATCAGTTAAAACTTCTCATGAAGTTCATGAAGTGGGTCTCTGACGAAAATGTCAAGGTCCACCGTGAGCGAACTGAGGAAGTGGCTCGAATCTTTCTCAAGATGGAGCCGAAGCAGTATTCAAAGAAGGTCAATGGTGGCGGCTACAAGGGGCCTTCAGACACATTCGTAGCCGGACAAATCAAGAGAGGATTCTGATGGAGCGCAAGTGCAAACATTGTGGAGAACTGGAAAGTTTCCACTGAATATTCGAACCATACGTCACGCCCCAAGGTTGTGTGTGCGATCCTAGTGAATGGGGTGACGAAATAACTGAAATATGTTCAAACTACGTTGAAAGAGAACATGAGCCGGGCAGGTGTAAGTCATGCGAACATGACATATCATGCCATGCCGAACACAAAGAGAGCAAATGACAGGATACTCTGAGTGTGAGAAGCTCGCTAAGAACAACCACCGGCGAATAGAGATCATCAACTTTCTCGAGTGGCTGGCTGAGAACGAAATGCTAGTCGCCAAGTGGGCAGGTCAAGAAGATTATGAGAGAATCGAGCCCATTAATGACTCAAAAGTGAAGCTGGCTCACCGCTACCTGGAGATTGACGAAATCAAACTTGAAGCTGAGCGCAGTCACATGCTGCATGAAATGCAGGAGAAGAGCAAATGACAGACATTACAATCAAGCAAGAAGATCAAGACGAGCTACAGCCGTTCGTCGCAGCTATCATGGGCACGCTTGACGCACAGTTGCTGACGGCTAAGACAAAGATCCTCACGAGGTCGCAGCTTGTGAGCTTCGTAGCGGATAAGTTGTCCGAGTCGGCGCGCATCAAAGCCAAGAAGATTGAAGATTCTTGGCATGAGAAGCGATACCAAATCCCTGATGCGATCAAGACTAAGGTGCAAGCCAAGTTAGATCGACTTGTCTTAGAACTCAAGAGAGCGACAGGATATGATGACTACAGATCTGGCGAGTCAATGAAGATCGATGAACTTTGGTTCATCGACATGCTGTCTATGAAAGAGAATGATCTTCCCACGAAGATGGTTGTCATCTCCGACATCTACTACAAGCAGCGTGATAAGTATGGTTGGGAAACTAGTGACCGTCACTACGTCAAGGTTGGCGTAACCAAGGCATTCTTACACGAACTGCGTGATGGCGTTGGCAGAGATTACTTGAAGCTCTCACGCTACCAGCAGCTCTCCAGCTATAGGGCGACCGACCGCCAGCGTATCGCTAAGTTGGTTCTGAACTCTGTGCCCGGCGGCAAAGACGTCTTCGCGCTAGTTGACAGACTAGGAGCGAGTCTCGACAAAGCCCTCGAAATCCTCCCTGGAGAAAAGATCAAGTCAATAGACTATGATGGATAGTCGACTGCAAGAGTTTGCTTCGATGAGAACTTTTGTGCAATGAAGCAAAAACATAGCGCTTGCAATTACACATTGCTCATGGTAAAATGGTGGCATGTCGCAACAACAGCAACAACAAAAGTTCGCCGTCGGAACAAGAAGGCCATGCCCTGCAACATGCTTGATCGGCTACATCGGTGAGTGTTTCACACCTGCACAAATCATCAAAGCGTTCGGTCCAGGTCTTGGGCCGAGTGACAAGGCCAACTTCGAATGGATCTTCATCAGAACGGACGGTGTGCCATTCACAGTCTACGACTACAAGTCTTTCATCTGTCTTGAAAGCCAGTATGACTTTCACGTTGGTAGCCATCAGAGCGACGTCGAAGAGTTCGTAGCTTGGTTCATCGCTAAGGTGAAGGAGGCAATGTGATGAAGTGGGACGGAGAATTCGTTGTCGGAAGCATGTGGGATCAGAAGAGCCCTCTCTTTTCGACTCATGAAGAGCTGTATTCTCTTCTAGTTCCGACTTTCGGAATGGCTGAGACAACTGATGGTGAAGCTATTCGCTGTATCGCGAGGCTCTACTATGACGCCTACAACAACGGCGGAATGAACAGCTACTACGAAGGTGAGAACGAGTTTCTCGACTACCTCAAGATGTGGTTCGGATCTCAGAACCTGGACGGTTCGCCAATCGAGAAAGATCGACTCGAAATGTCACTTCGCAGGTTGCAGGAGAGCATCGAATACGCCTGGAAGTTCGAAGAAGACGAAGAAGAACACGAAATCATCGGCCAATGGTGCGCTCTTGAAGACAAACATTACCTGGAAGCATTGGAGCTTCTGGCACACTGGGTCACCTGGAAGGTGGCAAAACTGAAGAAGAACAAATGAACATCTACACAACCAACGCAACTCAAGAAGGCGTCGAGGGACGCAAGGTTCGCTGCGAGAACAAGGCTGAAGCTTGTCGTCTGCTTCGTGTCGACGTGGCTCATTTGCAGCTAGTCGAGGCAAACGTGAAGAGGAATGCATCTGAGAAGGCGCTGATCCATTTCACCAACACTCCGATGAATCTGTTGGCGCTGCACACCATCAAGGATGAAGAACGGCGTCGTAGCTACAGCCGTTCGGTCTTGAATGATCAATCGCGCCATTCAGGCAAGGGCCAAGGTGGAAAGAAGGCGCGGGCGTAAAGCTCGCGTCTCTTGAATCGGGTATACCATTACAGCAAAGGAGGCTTTCATGAACGAGTATCGCTGCACACGACTGGTCCCATACATCGGCGGAATCGGAGAAGACAACCAAGCGTATCGTGAGGGGTATTACATTGAGGCTGAAACGCCACAAGAAGCTCTTGAGAAGATGAAGCGCAACTTCAAGAGTGATGATGCCGAAGCGAGGAAGATCGGCAGAAGGCCATTCACCTGCAAGTTCTGGAAACAGCTCTATGTCTCAAGTGGGGTGGTTGCAGCGCCATGAAAGACAACTCAACAGCGTTTATCGCAGGCTTGCTGATTGGCTGTATCAGCACAGTCTGTGTGCTTTGGGCGCATGGCACGCGCCAACCTACGATGCAAGAGAGAATGCAGTCTCCGCATTCTCCGGCAAGAGTCGTGCGCGCCCGCGTTACCGCTTACTGCCCATGTTCAATCTGTTGCGGAAAGTTCGCAGACGGGAAGACAAGCAGAGGAAGGGACGCACATTCAACTCGCGGTGTCGCAGTTGACCCGAAGGTGATCTCATACGGTAGTATGGTCACGATCCCAGGCTACGGGACGTTTGAAGCAGACGACACAGGATCTGCGATGAAGAGAGGGGATCAGATTAGAATCGATCTTCGGTTCCCTACGCATCAAGAGGCACTCAACTTCGGAGTGAAGACGATGGAAGTGACCATCCGGTAGATTGATGGCGTGCCGAAGAGGATCAGTGAACGGCCCATGCATGAGGAAGATCAACAACCTCTGCGGAAGATTAGGGTGGTCGGTCAAAGTGTCAGTCATTCACGACGGAGTCCTATACGACATCGTGATTGAACCAACCGACGCAGAATCACAAAGATTCAAGATTCGTCACAATGCGCTTGTTTTTGTTTTGAGGGCTGCAAAGAAGGCTGGTTTGTTAAATTGAGTGTTAGTCTTCTGTGTATAATTGTGTGGGCACAGACCGCATGGCAGATTACACAGAGGAAACAAATGGCTGAGAAGAAAAAGTATGACTGTTTGACCAAGAGCTTCTGGCTTGATTTCGTCATTCTCATGGCGATATTGACTTGGTGGGATCCGTTGGGATATGGCGAGGCTCTTGAGAATGCAGTCTTCGTCGTCTACATACCGGGGCATGGGGAAGTTAGGACGAACTACCAAGGCATGATGAATATCATGGTTGAGCACCAGGACGCATACCTCGTGAGATAGAAGTTGTATCGTAGAATGTGGGGAACTCACTAAATGATTTGCTCACTATGACAGTATCTACGAAACCGCTTGACTACTCAGATCGAATCACTGGTCTCGAAGCTGGGTATAAGGCAATGGGAAGGGAAATCTCAGGTCTTAGAGAAGACTTCGGTAATTTCGCTTCAGAGATCAGAAGAGAGCTTCATGGAATCAACGCCAACAAGAAGACCCCATGGTCAGCGATCATCGGAGCTTGTTCATTCGCTGTAGCGCTCCTTGGTGGCCTTATCACCCTTGGAGCGAACGGCCCATTGAGAGAGCTTGACCGACACGATGAAGTGATTGAGTCAATGAGGCAGAACTGCTTCACGAAGTCGGATGCCATGGCGATGGATCTTGCAATGCAGAGGGAGATGAGAGATCTCGACCAAATCAGTTCAAATAGAATTGACAATCTCGATACGATGCTACAGAGGGAGATGCGCCTATTGACATTCCCTATCGATGAAAGATTGAAGTCATTTGAAAGAAGGCTAGATGATCATCAAAAAGATGGTCATCCGCACGGAGTTGAAGAGATCGTGAGGGGCATCGAAAAGAGAGTAGAAATACTAGAATCCGCCAAGAAATAGAACTAGCGTGCTTGCAATTGCACAGCGCTCATGGTAAAATATAGTGGTAGTTCGGCGCAGTAAGGCGTCGCATATCCACTCGTTTAACCAAGAGAGAGCAATGGCAACAGCAAGCAAGGCCAAGAAGGCCACCAAGAAGACCGCTAAGAAGACGGCGGCAAAGAAGCCTATCGTCGCAGCTAAGCTGCCCGAACCGGCACCCGTTGAACAGAACACGGTTCTTCCACGCGGGCAAGAACTCCTGGCGTGCGGCACCATTCGCCTCAAGACTGGCGATCACGACCTGGGCGAGCCCAAGTTCTACGATTTGCACGGTGCGCGCATCAAGCTCGGTGGCCGCATCCTGGTCGCGAGCAAGAACGTCAACTGGCTCTCGATCTGCAAGTGCCAGAAGTGCAACACGCCGCGAAGCAAGCCGGTCGCCGTGGAGACGGTAGCCAATCAGAACGGCGAGAAGATGGTCTGCATCAGCTACTACTGCGACAACGAGTCCGAGTGTCAGCTGGGTGGTCGGTCTTACGTCGCCATCTACGACACCGCTAAAGTCTCAGTAGGAGTCTAGCGGTGGTCGTCCCACACCGAATCGATGTGTCTACTCGTGTAGAGAAGACACATCGAGTCACGCTTACTGACGAGGATATTGGCGACATCCTCAGTCAGAAGTATGGGATTATCCTCCCTGATGAAGCTACGGACATCAGGATGTTCGTTCAAGTCCCTGGTGGTGGCGATTGGTCCAACCAAGACCTCGACATCGATGAAGACACGCCAGTTCAAATCGTCTGGAAGACTGTCGAAGACGATGAGATGTTTCCTCACGGAACGTGGCAGCAACTCGGTTCTCGCGCACGCAAACGATGCGGAGGGGTGAAGAACAGCGAGGGCAAGCGCCAAGACCGTGACTGTCACAAGAAAGGTGATCTGATATGAAACAAACAGAACTCGTCAAGCTGGTCGATGCTGCAATGTCAATTTCAAGATTGAACTTGAGTCTTACATTCGATCAGCTTCATGTAATCCTGTGTCTAATCACCGGGATTAAACTTATTCCTGATGGCAACTGCGGTTACAGATCACTCGTCTGGGCTGCATACAACGTGAAAAGCGTGCAATTAGTCTAGTGACCAATCACAAACCATGCAATGATTGCCCATTCCTCAAAGGGTCTATCTTCGAGGATTCAATGCAATATGAGAGAGCTGAGCAGATTGCTGACTCTCTTAGAAGTGGCTCGATGTTCCCCTGTCACAAGACGACAAGGGCAGGGGGAGCTGACTGTAAGAAAAAGCGTTGGTGCAACGGCGCACTAGGGACCATGGAGAATGAAGGGATAGCCCTTGAAAACCAAATGGTTAGGATTTGTGGTAGGATAAATCAGTGTCCAGATCCTGCCGATATTGATCGTAGCAATCTCTACGATAGCCTTGAAGAATGGGTAGAACAACATGACTGAAGACAAAAGAAGCGTTCGCGAAATCCTCGTTGACATCGAATCAAAGCTCGACAAGGCTAGTCAAAAGCCTGTGAAAGAGAAGAGGAATGCACAGAAGGCGATCTATCCTCTTGATCAGTCGATGAAGGACACCCTTGAGATCGCTCTCGATGAGATTGAGAAGCCATTCACTCTTGACGCACTCTACAAGACGATGAATCAGCTTTCACCGGGATGCGTCCCATACAAGAGCGGTGACTTGAACGAGAGAGTCCGATACGCGATCTGCGAGCTGCAAGGTCTTTCAGTGAGGTGGTCACCACGGTAATTGCACCGTATGCTGCTTGCAATTGTAAACGGTTCATGGTAAGCTATGTTTGCCGTGCAAAACGGCCAAATTCCTTGATGCTTGCCATAGCCGTCTAGGAACTAGGTAGGAGACCCTATGCTTCTTCCTGCCGTTTTGCACGGTATTCATGTCAGCTAACAAATGTTCCGCATCCAGTCCTGGATGGTCGACGACTTAGCGGTCGTCGTTTGGTCAGGTGTAATCCCTGAGGCTGGCTCCAATTGTGTTGCGCTGAAGGTGGCTGTGAGCTTGTTGCTCCAGTCACCTTCATTTTTATAGCTATGGAAAACGAAAACTATCGACTTCTCATCCTCGAAGGAATGAAGATTAGGAAAGCTGAAACTTCCAATGAATGGGCAGAGTTCATGGAAATCAGCAATCGTCGAATCGCAATCGATTATTTCGTATCAGAAAGATATGGAATGATCGCGATCAGCACAGTCTTTCTAGGCATCCCACATCCTGGAGGAATCTTTGAGACGATGGTCTTCAGAGAAAAGGGGACAGATGATTGTGATATGCCTCCTCTTGACGATCTGGCTTGCATGGGATTCTGGGGAGAGATGAGGAGATACAAGACGTATGAAGGGGCAGAGACAGGACACAGAGAGATCGTCGACAAGATCACAATGATAATCAGTTCTACGTGAGCGCAGCCGCAAGGAAAATCATGAAACGGCAGCTTCCGTTAATCTGTCGTGTCTGCAATCGTGAGACCGATTGGCTTGAAGAGTTCTATGACCGTCACGGCTTCTACAGCGGGAAGGCGTGCTCTGAGAAGTGCGGCTCAACGTTGCCCGGTCAAGGGCAAATGTGGGAATATGATGCTGAAGAGCCTCTTCACGAAGATTCCTGACCAGCCGGTGAGACGTTCTGATTCACTGGCTGCAATTCCGCAAGCGCGGCAAAAACGGCACGTTGAGCCAAAAACGTGCCACGAGGTTGGGCTGTGCTTGCATTGAAGGGCAAGGTGCATGCAATACCATTGCCCCGCACAACGTGCCGGAGACAGCAGCCTCTTTGTTCAATGCAAGATCGGCCATAAAATTACACGAGCGTGCGCTTCTCTGGTGTCATCACTAAAGTTTCCCGGTTTGAATGCCGTAACTGTAGTATGGGCAACCAAACCACTGTCGTAAGCCACGGCCTCTACGTTCAAGTCACATACGTTGGTCCGAGTGACATCCCGGGGTGTGTCGTCGTGAGGTATCTGGACCGTGAATTCCACGTGAGTTCATGGGCAGTAAAAACAACAGTGAAACAATAAAAGCCCATTGAAACGCAATGCCCTTGCTTGCGTTACTACAGCGCTCACGGTATAATTAACTAGTCAGCAGCATAGGTTTGCTGGCTTCATTCCTACCAAAGGGTTACAGTGGCACAATCACGTAAGGTAACGCGCAACCTGCAATCAATGCGCGCCATGCTGTTGCAGCATCAGCACGAATCCCGCAACCCACCGTTGCAAGCAATCAACACGCTGTATCTCAGCCTGTTGGAAGGCCAAGCAAATCAAGATGCCTGGGCCGTGTTCAACAAGCTGGCTAGCCTGCCGCTTGTCACCACCAAGTTCACGCCCAAGTGCGTAGTGGACGAAGGCTACTACGGAATGAAAGGTGTGTGGCACCGTGGGCCTTGCCCCAACTCACCGCACTGCGGGCATAGCAACGTTGAACAAAGTTGCCTTGTGCAATTCACCCCGTTGGATCACCACAGGCTTACCATGGGCCACACCGTTGAAATCCAACACTGGTGGGGCAAGCAGTTGGCTGATGCGCTTGGTGGGGTGGTCGCGTAGTGCGAAACAAGCTCTGGATATCAGACGTTACTAGCATTGCTGAACGCAATGCTGGTGCGTTTGAGCCGCGTGTTGTCATCAAAGTAAAGGGGCAACAAGTTCTGATCACATCATGCCACTTTGATGAAGTGGCAAACGAAGTCGTTATTGAAGTGGAGGTTGAAAGAGGTTATGAACAAAATTGAAAACTTGTGCAACCGTCTTCGTGAGTCTGCTGAAGCTCTTGGTCACACGATTGATGATTGCTATCTTGAGGCTTGCGTTGCCAACCTCATTCGTGCAGCCATTACGCTCACTGAGCATTCCGCTGATGGAAACATCGGACGGCTCGCTGAAGCAACGTGCTTCACACACATGCATCACAACAACATGGTGAAGTATGCTGGAGATCTTGACGGCCAAGATCGCACTGAGACGCTGGCAATGCTTGACGTGTATCACGGCTTGCGCTACACGACTCATGACAATCTTCCTGGCTCAGCTGATGATCCAATGCGCAAGCGCTGATTGCACAAAAAGCAACAGCATATGCTTGCGCATTGTTTGCGTTCAAGGTAAAATTGGGGGCGTGTCGTTGGCCACGTTGGCCAACGGCGCCTTCTACATGCCGCAAATAGTGGCAAACATCTCAAATAGAGAGAAAGATGCAACGCAACACGTTACCTGACGATATCCGCCCAGGTGAAGAGATCCTTGCCAACCGTATTCGCATGTGCGTTCCGGCAGCAATCCGCGACAAGCTGTTGCCTGCCGCTGACCCTGAGCTTGTGCGCCGTGTGCGCATCGAGCAACAGATCCTCGAGCTGCACAACGACGACGCATACCAGTTCGTCATCCAACTGCTGGTGCAGAACGTTGACAACCTGAGCTTGCAAGACTGCGAGTTTCTTGGCAAGCGCGTCAAGGTGTTGTTCGTTGGGGTGGCGCTGTAATGCCCACCATCAACGAAAACGGCTACCACCATTATATCACCGACCAGCAATGGTTTGATGATCTACGTGGAAGCATGCGCTTCGCCTTCGGCTGCGACCCAGCGCTGGCCACCTTGTTTATGGAGAACAAGGAGACCAAGAAGGCGATGTGCAAGCATCTCTACCAGAATGGTGAGGATGGCACGGAGTGCGTGAAGTGCAACAAGCTCAAGTGGCACGAAGGAGCCTACCAGTGAGCAAGAACCCTTGCATCGCTCCCGGCTGCGTTCTCGCAGCCGCGCAGGGCGGTGTCTACTGCGAAGGACACGAGGTCGTTCGCAACGACGTCTTCGAGGAAGAGCCCAAGAAGGACGTCTGTTGGGCGTGCGATCAGCACGTCATCGACTGCGAGTGCGCCGAGCGTGCCGAGCGCGATCAGGAGTGGGACTTCTTCCAGGGAGAAGACTTCTGATGCGCTGCAACATCTGCGAGAAGGACGTGGATTACTTGGAGCGGTATTACGATCGCTTCGGGATCTACTCCGGTCGTGCGTGCTCTGACAAGTGCGCACGTTCTCTTCCTGGTCAAGGTGACCAATACGACTACGAGCCCGAAGAGCCTCTCGAGGAGGACGCCTGATGGACCCGCAAGCATGCTTCTTCGCATTCGTCGGCGCGTGCGACGATGGCGATTACGACTGTGCCGCTGACTGCCAGGAATGCTACGAAGAGTGGCTGGCAGACGGCGGTTTCAACGCAGAAGACGAAGACGGGGCAGTTGTCTTGAAGCTCGACATTGAGCAAGACCGCTACCTAGTCAACGACGAAGGCATCGAACGTTGGCGCAAGGCCAAACGGCCTGACTGAGTTATGTCTGACGAACGCGAGCGCGCACACGAGCACTGACAAATGGGAATCCAATGAGACTGGTCACTGAAACGCAACAACAAGGAGAAACGAATGGGTCTTGACATGTATCTCAGCGCTGAGAAATACAACGCTGATGGCTGGACGCACCATGGCGTTGAAAAGAACGCCGAGTTTGACGAGAAGGTGCTCAAGCCAATGGGGCTGGAGCGCGAAACGATTGAAAAGCTGAACAATGGCTGCTTCATCTCCACTACCAGTGTCTGTATCGGCTACTGGCGGAAGGCTAATGCCATCCATGGCTGGTTCGTCAGGAAATGCCAAGACGGTATTGACGAATGCCAAGAATCTGTAGTCACTCGTGAAAAGTTGCAAGAGCTTCACGACCTATGCACCCGCGCTCTGGAGAGCAAGAACTCTGAATTGCTCACTCCGGTGCAAGGATTCTTCTTCGGCTCAAAAACCATCGACGAACACTACTGGGATGACATTCGGCACACCATTGATGTGTGTAAGTTCGCCCTTAGTCTTGATATTGGCTTCGATTTCAAATACAGGGCGAGCTGGTAATGGGCACCAACTACTTCTTGACCAAGCGGATAGGTCATCTCAGCACTGAGATGAAGTTCGGAATCGACGCACCTCAGATTCACATTGGCAAGTTCAGCGCCGGTTGGCTGTTCATCTTCCGTTACCATGAAGCTGGTCCAAAGAGCATCAATGAATATCGTGATGCCATTTCTGATGCGATTAGAGAGGGCTGGACGCTCGAAGACGAGTATGGCTCAAGGCTAACGCTCCTCCAATTCATGGAATGCGTGTGGGAGACCAAGCACAGCAAGGTTGAACTACACGGAGATGACTTCTTGGACCAATACGGCTGGCCATTCATCAAAGGAGAGTTCTTCTGATGGCTGATTATATACGAGTCCTCGTTGTTGGCGATAAGCCAACTGCCAAGCTGCACGCGGAGCAGCGAGGCATCAAGGTGGTGTCAGCGATTGACACCAAGCACTACACAGTCCTCTACGTTGGCAGTGAGAACTCTCTCGCTGTCACGAAGTGGATGTGCGAGTGTCCTCATAATGCGCCGTTTCCTGACGGCACCTGCACTTTTCACAGTCCTGCTCAAAAGGTGGTCTACTAGATGGCTGATAATGTTTTGATGGTTGGTCTCACTGTCTATGATGGCGAAGACGAAGACCTGGTTCTCAAGCAATGTGTGTTGAATTTCAAGGATCCTAAGGCGCGTCAAGTGATTGCGAGGACTGCGTGGTGGGCCATGCACAGCGGTCATGAGATGGTTACTTGGCGTCTCCAGAACGGCGAGCGGTTGGAGCGAATTGACTCCAGGGAGTGCAGGTAATGACAGAATGCAAAGTCATCACCAGACTTAGTCCGCTTGAGTTTGAGACCATTGGTGCCAAGCGGGCTATCGCTTTTGCTGAAAAGTGGTCGAGCGATACAGATCGCCACTGTATCGTGACAACAAACGCATGTATCGTGACAACAAACGCAAGCAACTCATGCTTTGGATCATATTCGTGGATCGTGTTGTTGGCACCAGTGAAAGAGACGTTGTTCTCAAGATACTTTTGGCCATGGGAGCAGATCAAGTCATGGGATCTTTATCCGGATGACGCAACAGATGCGGAGATTGAAGCGATGTATGAGGAGGAACGTGGATACGATCATTTTTAAGTGGAACTGCAAGTGGGCTAATGAACGCGCTGAAGCCAAGCGTAGGGCTAGGTGGCTAGCAGAGGCCAACAGACCAAGGTCAGCCAAGGAGACAAGAACTTCGCTGGCGATGCTTGCAATGGCAGCTTCTCTATACCGTTGCCGTTAGCAAGAAGACTGCTGAAATGCCAATTGAGTGTTGTGAATGTTGAAAACGGAACGTATATGATAATGACAACACAAAGGAGTGCTGCAATGACCGCAATCAAGGAACAAACGCTGAACGATCGTATGCTGCCTGACGCAAAGACGCTGAAAGACATTGAGCGTATGCGCTTGCGTGACGGAACTCTGACCCCTGACATGTGCAAGCTGTTGAGTGTGACCGAGATTGTTGCAACGCTTCTGAATCAGTAGCAACCCCTCCCCAGTTGCGCGCCCACTGTGATTTGACCCACAGTGGGCGTTTTTTTATTTCACGCTAGGAAAATCATGATTGAATGGGATAAGATTGCTCTGGGTTACAGAGTGAATGGTAAGCCATTGACGTTCAATAATGGCGATCGTGTTAGGTTCGTGATGGGAAAGACGTATCAAGGAAGAATAGAGACTGACACGTTTGCGATTAAACGTGATAGAAGAACACGACTAGCGACGACATATAACATCAGGTTTGACTCTGATTTCGCGGTAGACTGTCTGATTAAGTTTACTGATGCGGAGAGTGTAACTGTGGTTTAGTGGGGAACGAGAGTGCTGTGTGAGGTTAGTGAGATTGCGTTGAGATTGCGTTGAATGGTGGGGTGCCCACTTTGCCCCCAAGAGGTGGACAGAGGTAAGGAGACAACCACCAGTCAGACTTACCAAGACACACACCACCGAACAAGACACCAGTCAGACTTACCAAGACACACACCACCGAACCCACCAAGGAGCCCGAGGATCCCAAGGAGCACGTTAAGTCGGACTATAGTAGAGCTATAGAGGTCATAGATGTTGATGTAGGTGAGAGATATAGGGTCGAGCATTAAAATGATGAGAATAAGGGAGCGTGCGATGATTTGACAGGGTTGATGTGGGTGATTAAGGGGCAGATAACGAAGGATAGATCATTCAGAAGGTATAGGTGAGACAGAGGATGAGCCTTTCGGAGATGTAGGCGGAGAGAGTGAGAGTGGTTAGAGGGTAGGTGCAGAGGGTGAGGGGTATGGGAGGGTTGATTGAATTAGAGAGGAGGAATTGCGTGAGAGGTAGTGAGAGAATTAGAGAGGGGGTGAGGGGGTGAGAGAGGTGGGTTCTGAGATTCCTCTCAGAATGAAATTTCAGTGTAAAAATGAAGTTTCAGATAAGTTGGCGATATTTCGTTGATCATAGCCCTATAAGACGCTTCAAAACGATATTTCGTTCATCCTTAGAAGCATATCATTCATCCTAAGGGGTCATAACGGCCATACGATCAAAGAAGACAGGCTTATCATGACGTCAATCTTTATCAAAACAAAGAATGCTGAATCGTCATTTAGAGAAAGAAAGATAAGTGCCTCAATCCATTAGAGAGTAAAATGATTTTGCATTCGAATATCAAGCTCTTAGCGCACGGATCAGCCAAACTAGCCCGATTTTGTAACCTCGTCCACCGGGTCGACACTCGTTTTCGCTGTTCGGCTGAAAGTATCAAGCGAAGTAAATCAATCAATCAATCAATCGCTTCCTTGCACGATTCTAATGGATTTGACACATCTATTCGAATCGAAACTGTCACTCTGACATTTCAGTCTTTCAGTTCTGTTCAGTTCTAATGACTGCGAATCGTTTCTATATGACGTCTATCATACTGATAGACAGTCATTCAATCCATCAGTTCTGTTCTGCTAGCGCTTAGTGAGTGATAGAGTGATGAGGCCTTATGAGGGGCGACTGTGAGGGCTGACACTTCACTGAGTCTATCAGTCAATCAATCAGACGGGCAGTCAATCACTCGATCAGACGGGGTCTGACAAGCTGGTGGGAGGGATCGATAGATCTCTCTCGAGAGTCTCTCTCCGACGCGCGAGTCTCGAAGCATAACGAGCTCCTAACAGCCGCACCTGGAGATCAATCTGTCGATCTAAGAGAGTCTCTCTCTGACTGTGCGATTGAGGAGTGTAAAGTAATTGGCTGAAACGCAGGCAGCATGGTAGTTTTTTGCGTGCGTATACGTTAGCATAGGGGTGTGGTGCATAGGGCACCAACGGTAGATACATGCCCATGAACTAGCCCAGGCTACGAGAACAACAATGAGAATACGCATAATACGCATGCCTGAGAACGCCGCCGATGAAGCTAAAGCCGTGCCCTTTGGGGGCGCGGACATCAGCCAGCCGCTTGACCACTGGAGTGACGGCTATGTGGTGCTACTTGGCGCAAGCTGGTCACCTGATAACATAGTGGTGTTCACCAACGGTGAGGCGCAGTTTTACAACTCTGATGGGCCTTACACACCACGGGTTGAAGATTGGTGTGACACCAAGGTGGTTGTAGTGCATGACTTCAAGTAAGCCCCTACGGGGGCACAACCCATGAGATTACAACGCCGATGTCAAGCCAAGCTGCGATCGGTGTCCTGACCACGGCCACCAAATTACCAAGGCAGACGTCAACTGCTGGCGGTGGGTTATTAGCTAGCCCATCAAACGCAAAAGCTAG
>Ga0100403_1000052_pt1 | contig 103603 bp, 88 predicted proteins | sample CryGeymet201501t_FD_83663 | JGI IMG/M metagenome (GOLD analysis project Ga0100403, IMG submission 83663) | Groundwater microbial communities from Crystal Geyser aquifers in Utah, USA - Crystal Geyser metaG 2015-01t | ecosystem: Environmental > Aquatic > Deep subsurface > Groundwater | place...
CCTCCCGCAAGCGTAGGCCACAAATAAACACCTTGAAACCGATTCCTTAACTAAATCTTCTTTTAACGTTAAGAACTCGTTAGTTTCCGATCGTTTCGAAGTGTTTATTTGTGGCCTGGATCGAGGGTTATTGGTTAGTGAACCAAATCTTAACCAAAGTTTCACACTATCTTAATGTTAAGAACACTATTCTTATATACATGAGGCGATTAACAATTTTATTAGCAATGATACTAGTCCTCACAGGATGTGAAGTTCTAGATACTCAAACTTCAGGTGGGGGCTCAACTAGGAGTGCATCTAAAGGTCACCGCGCTGCTGGTAACACCAAGGTAGGCGGAAGGTCTACCGGGGGCTCAAAAGGCTTCAGCGGCTTTGCAGGTTTATTCTCTGGTGGTGGAGGTTCTAGTAGCATTGGCCGAACAGCCACTTCAATGGTCGGTCATCAAGACTATGGTTCGGCACCAGTGGGGCTTAAGTGCGCAGCACAGGTTTCAACCATTCTTAAGAGATCTGGGGTAAAAATCGCTGGAAGTGCTGGTGTAACCACCGTGATCTCTCAATTAAAGCGCATCGGTTGGAAGGCCTGTGTTGGAGGCAAGCGTCCAGGAGACGTTGTCTACTCTAACAGTGCCTACGGTAATGGTAGTAGATCCCACATTGGTGTGGTTGGAGCACGCGGCGAGATTGTTCACAATTCTGGAAGAACTCTAGTTACAAGTAATACCGCAAGGCAACCTTACAATGTTCGTTGGTATAGCATCGTTAAATGTTTGAGGGCTCCTTGATATGAAAAGGTTTAATATGAAAAAGAATATTTTATTATCTGTAATTTGTCTGGTCTTTTTAAGCGGAGCTTCAGTTCATGCTGAAGGTGGTCCCATTAAAAGGTTTTTCTCAAAGTTTAAGAAGCACAAAGCTGAGAAAAATGTAGAAGAAGAGTATGAAGAAAGCCGCGAAGCTCTTGCAAGTCCAAGTGTTGAAGGCGTTGAATATAAGATTGTAAAAATCACTTATGACAAAATCACAGGAGACGCCAACATAGTCGTAGTGAAGATGAAGGCCGACAAGGGGCAGGACACCATTTTTCAAGATGTCGCTCTTTGGCCTTTGTATGATGATGACATTGAGTTCGCCAACGTGCCTAAGAGCGTTCGTGCTCAGCTTCTCGAGGAATGGGTTAGAGCTATTACCCGTGACGACAAAGACTACAGAAGAGCCTTTTTTAAGGATCTGGAGCGTAGAGTTTCTCGTAAACAGGCGACTCCAGCAGAGGGGTATATTTTTGGTCTCTATCTGTCGGATAAATTTTCAGACGAAAGTTACTTGAGCGACAAGGAGAGGGCAGCTTTAGAGGTTGCTGAGAGGCTTGCTTTAGGAGGGAGTGCCTCGATGGCGGCAGACGTAGGGTCTGCTTTTGAAGATATAACGGATGACGTGAGGGTTGATCCCAAGGCTGAATCACTTCCTTTCGAGCAAGGCCAAGAGCTAGAGCTTGGGCCCGGCAAGACGTTGAAGATTGTGCCATTGAATACAGACATTCCTTTGTAATTTAACCTTGATATAGGTGTTTTCAATTCTTTATAAGAATGAAAACACCTGTAAGCATTGTTGCTACGGCTAGTAAAAAGTAGCCACTCGGAAATAATCTTTCTTTAAAGTGCTCGTAGGCACTGGCAATTAGTGGAGCGCATAGGGTGAGGGCCGCTATCGTGGGTGCATCGGCCTTAGCGATTCCCGCTAGATAAAAATAAAGAGCAAGAAAAGTTCCCAACAAGGTGCCAACTAAGGCGCCAAGCAGTGCTGGGCGAGGTGTGTCTTTTAGGCGCCTCCAAAAACCCGTTTTATAATTGATGACTGTCATTACAGGGATTGCAATTCCGATTCGATAGAAGTTTGCCGTAAAGGCATCGATGCTTGGATCCAGCGAGAAGGCTTGTTTTGTGAAAACCACGCCCAAGGCATCCAAGCTCATTCCGGCCAAAGCCAAGAGCAGAGTTTTCCAGGTAACATCGCTTCGACGTTTCTTCTCAGAGGATAAAATAACGATGCATAAGATCATCAATGCTATTCCAAGATATTGCTTTGGGTTAAGTGTTCTAGAAAAAAAGACAAACGAAAAAAGGGCGATGATTGCAGGTTGAAAGCTGCCGATGATCATTGTTCTGGCTGGCCCCATTCTTGAGAAGGATGCAAAGATAAGAAGATCACCAAGGGCAAAACCCACGATTCCCGAAATACAAAGCCAACCGACGGCCTCTAGCGAAGAGGCAAAGCCCGATGAAAGAAGACAAACTATGGCGAAGAGAGCAAAAGAGACCCAAGATTTAATCAGGTTCAATCTACGTATGGGCATGGCACGACCGGCTTTTGCAAAAAACTGAGTGGCAACGCTCCATAGTAGAGCGCTAATCACGGGGTAGGCAAATGGGTGCATATGGCTATTCTTCTACGACAAGGTCAAAGTCGATCTTAGCGTTCATTGGGTCGACAGCGATGACTTTTACCACAACACGATCGCCGAGTTGAAGTCTTTGGCCTGAATGCGACTTAAAGCACATCGTGCCTGCATCGTAATTTAGACGCATGCGTTTGTGGAGCAGATCCCCTTTGATGAGCCCATCGACAAAGTGATCTTCAATTTGACAAAAGATTCCTTTTTCAATCACTCCCGTAACGACAGCCTTAAAGTCTTCGCCTAGGTGTTTTTCCATATAGCGACACTTCTTGATGTCGATGAGCTTTCGCTCCATATCCATCGCCATGCGCTCGTGTTCGCTGCAATGACGTGCTGTAGATTCCATTTCAGCGTCTGGTGGAGCCAACGGCTCTTCGATGTTCAGATGCTCTTTGATGAGTCTATGAACGATCAAGTCGGGATAGCGTCTAATTGGAGAGGTAAAGTGCGTATAGTGAGGATTGGCCAAGGCAAAGTGCCCAAGGGGCGCATTGCTATAGCGGGCCTGTTGCATGCTTCTTAATACCATATTCTGCACGGCCATGGCCTTGGGGTCTTCTTCTTCAAGAAGAGGGCGAATGCCTTCAAGAAAATGTGAAAAGTCTTTAGCGGTCTCTAAACTGCCTTCAAAAGGAAGACCAATCAAAGTGATGAAGGCAATGAGATCTTTCACTCGGTTCTCATCCGGTTGTTCGTGGATTCGATACATTCCTTCGCGCAATTTATGCTCTTCTAAATATCTAGAGGTGCATTCGTTGGCCGCTAGCATAAGCTCTTCAATCAGGCGGTGAGCCTCTAGGCGCATGCGAGGTTGGATGTCTCTAACTTCGCCATTTTTTTCTAAGAAAACTCGTGCTTCAGGGATGTCCATGTCGATAGCGCCGCGCTGGGTTTTGGCCTTGCGAAGGATTTTATACACATCGACCAACGCACTTAAGTGGCGTTCGAGAGGCTTGAGTTCTTCTAAAGCAAAAGCTTCTTGATCGATAAAACTTTGCATGAGTTCATAGGTCATTCGTTTGTGACTTTGAATAAGGCCTTCAAAGAATTTATAACTTTCAATTTTACCGTTGGCAGTGACTACAAATTCGCAAACCAGAGCCGCTCGTGGAGTGTTGGGGTTCAAAGAACACACGCCGTTGCTTAGGTTTTCGGGCAACATAGGAACGACAAAATCGGGGAAGTATACACTGGTTGATCTTTCAAAGGCTTCTTGATCGAGAGCGGTTCCCGGTTTCACAAAGAAGCTAACGTCTGCGATTGCAACCCAGATCTTGTGCTTGCCGTTGTCCATTTTCTCGGCATAAACAGCGTCATCAAAATCTCTGGCATCTTCGCCATCGATGGTCACAAAGGGAAGTCGTTGTAAGTCGTAGGTTTCTTTTGGAAGTCTTTTGAGCCAGTCATTCTCTGCTGCTTCAGCGGACTTGATGGCCGCCTGCGAGAACTCTCTCGGCCAACCACCCTCCACCAAAATACGGAGGGTGTCTGAGCTTGCACTATCAATCTGTTGCACTTCCTCTAGGATGCGCACTTTACCTTTGCTCTTAGAGGGGTATTCCTCAATTCGAGCTAGAGCATGAGAGCCATTGCCTAAGGAAAACTTGTCTAGGTCTTCTAGAGAAACACTGAAGACATGTCTCCGGTCTCTGCCATCGGTGGGGACGAAAAGCGCGCCGCCTTTAAAGAGACGGATGCTTCCAAGCATGTCGCTTTGCCCGCGCTTTTCAATAGAGACAACTTTACCTCGGTATTTGTCTTCTCCTCGATAATGTTCTGAAATTTGTATAACAACGCGGTCTCTGTTGAGACAGTCGCGTAGCTCCTCTTCTGCGATGTAAACATTGGGGAGCTTGGGGTCGTCTGGAATAAAAAAGCCAAAGCCTTTTGGGTGAAGCTCTAGCTTCCCGACCATTTTAAGGCCAATCATTTTAGTGCTGCTCTGATCGCCTTTAGCTTGGCCTTGTGAATCTTCTCTCTGGCTTCGTCCACGTGAAGCACCGGCCTGGGCTGCTTTATTAGAGGCTGAGCGGCGCTTTTTTTTCTTTGAGCGCCCCTCGTCTATGCCTTTTTGAGACTCGGCTTTTGCGTGTTCCGATCTTCGCTGTTTATTCCGAGCCCCATTCTTATTGCGTCGGGGCATTAACGTAACCGTCTTTGAAGTTTCTCAAAATCCTCTTTGCTGATTCGACATTCATCTTCGGTTTGGTAGGCTAAAGGTTTGTCGACCATTTTTAAACGCTCTCTGAAAGAAACGTTTGCTTTTGGATTCGCATAAAGCAAACCGGTTAGGATTTGTCCTTTTGCTTTTGATTCATTAATCATGTTCAAGGCTTCTGTAGCGTTGGTTGGGTCATGATCTTGAGAAACTTTTTTAAGGGAGATAACTGAACCGTCTGGCAATTCAACCTGTCGCTCTTCACCGTGTTTGAGGTCCACTTCTGGCGTTTCAAAGTAAGGGTGAAATCCAATCTCGTGAATAGCGATGTCGTTCTTTTTAACGTTCAAGAAAGATTTGGTGGAGCCTTCGTGGTTGTTGAAGGTCACACATGGGCTAATCACGTCGAGCATGGCCGTTCCACGGTGGGCAATTCCACCTTGAATCATGGGGACCATTTGGTTCATGTCACCCGAGAAGGATCGACCGACATAGTTACAGCCCAGCAAAATCGCCATCGAACAAAGGTCGATGTCTGGATAGTCGTTGGTTTCACCTTTTTTAAGAACTGAACCTGGATCGGCTGTTGCGGAGAATTGTCCTTTGGTTAATCCATAAACACCGTTGTTTTCTACGATGTAGGTGCAGTCCACGTTTCTTCTGATCATATGAACAAACTGGCCCATACCGATAGAGGCTGTGTCGCCATCTCCGGATACTCCAATGGCTTCAAGGGTTCTGTTCGCTAGAATAGCTCCTGTAGTCACGCTGGGCATACGTCCGTGAACAGAGTTGAAACCATGAGCTTTGCTCATGAAATAGGCTGGAGTTTTAGAAGAGCAACCAATGCCTGATAGCTTAATAACGTTATGGGGTTTAATTCCCATTTCGTAGAAAGCAGAAATGATGTGTCGAGTGATGGAGTCATGTCCACAACCAGCGCAAAGTGTGCTGGGTAGACCACCATAAGCTTCTTTGGTGAGGCCTATGTGATTGGTTTTTTCTTCAGTTTGCGGTGTTTTAGTGTCGCTCATAGTCTAGTCGTTCCTTCTTCGTTAAAGGGCTTTTTCTTTGCCTGTAACTTCATTGCATACAGTTCGAGCATCTAGAGGGGTTCCGTCGTAATGGCGGATTGATTTTAACTTATCAATCAAGCGCCCTTCCTTGAGGTGCAGGTTTAAAAGATTAAACATTTGCCCATCACGGTTTTGGTCAATCACATAAACGCGTTCATGGTCTTCAATGAACTGTTTGACTTCTGCTGTGAAAGGCACAGCGCGGATTCTCATGTAATCAGGTTTTACGCCTTCAGCGGAAAGTTGGTCGAGAGCTTCTGCCATACATAGATCGCTTGTTCCGTAGGCAATGAGGCCTACTTTGTTGCCTTTACCAATTGTGATTGGCTTAGGAACCATGCCTCGAGCCGTATTCCACTTTTTGTGCAAACGATCTAGGTTGTGAGTCCAGTCTTCTGATTTCTCAGAGTAAGTTGCGTATTCTGTGTGACCAGTTCCGCGAGTAAAGTAGGCCGCACGTGGGTGGTCGGTGCCGGGAAGGGTTCGGTAAGGAACGCCATCTCCATCGACATCTTTGTAGCGACCCCAGTCCTTCATTTTTTCAAGACCTTCTTTGTCGAGGACTTTTCCACGTTTGAAAGAATCAGTTGGGTAGTTCAAAGTTTTACAGTTCCAAATGTTCATTCCAATATCCAAGTCCAAAAGAACCATGATTAAGGTTTGAAGCTCTTCGGCTAAATCGAAGCTGATTCGAGCAAAGTCGAAGCACTCATCAGGCGTGCCTGGGATCAAGGTTACATGCCGGGTATCACCGTGTGAAAGTGATACAGTAGAAAGTAAATCGCCTTGATTGGTTCTAGTTGGCAATCCTGTTGATGGACCCATTCTTTGAACGTTCATAAGAACAGAAGGAATTTCTGCAAAGTAAGCCAATCCAACAAATTCACTCATGAGTGAAATGCCCGGGCCAGAAGTCGCGGTCATAGCTCGTGCTCCAGACCAACCCGCCCCTAGAACCATACCCATGGAGGCAAGTTCATCTTCAGCTTGAACGTGCGCAAAGTTTGCAACACCGTTCTCGTCTCTGCGGAATTTCTCCCAATAACCAATGAGGCTTTCACAAAGTGAAGAAGAAGGAGTGATTGGATACCAAGCAAGCACAGTGCAGCCGCCCATAAGTGAGCCAAGTGCGGCAAGACTGTTTCCATCGGTCAGGAAAAGATCTTCGTTTTGGCCTGACATCTTAGTTAATTTGTAAGGATCAGATTTCTTTAAGTTCTCTTCTGCGTATTGCCAGCCTACATTAAAGGCATCAATGTTGGCTTCGATTGCTTTAGGTTTAGAGCCAAATGTGTCTTTGATAACGCTTTCAACAACTTCGCGGTCAATTTCTAATAATTGAGCAAGAACCCCAACGTATAAAACGTTCACGAGTAGTTTTCGAAGTTTTACTTGAGGAACTTTGTCACGAGACAAACTTGTGAAAGGAACTGGGTAATAAGTCACGTCTGTTCGAGTGGGGGTAAAGCCTTTAGGAAGAATGTCCGTGTTGTAAACAACAACGCCGCCTTTTTCGACAGACTTAATGTCTTCGATCAGCGTGTCTGCGTTCATGCAAACAACCCAATCGAGTTCTTTCTTTCGAGCACGGTAGCCGTTTTTGTTGGCTCGAATGGTATACCAAGTTGGTAAACCTTGAATGTTAGAAGGGAAAATGTTTTTTGGTCCTACCGGTATTCCCATTCTAAAGATGGCCTTCGTGATGATGTTGTTGGCGCTTTGACTGCCAGTTCCATTCACTGTGGCAAATTGTAGAGACATGTCATTGATGATTTCGGATCCACTCATGATTTAATAATCCAACTCCTTGAATTCCATTGTTGTATGGCAACTATATTAGCACAAGTTTTTCGCCGCTTCTTTTATTTGACGAGGGATCCACTCTTGCTAACGCGTCAGATCAAGAATAGGATAACGGGCATGAGTTCATCACCTAGTTTTTCACCGAAATTAGCCATCCTTTTCGTGTTTTTTGCCCTTCTCTTTTTTGTGGCAAAGCTCTCGAAAGCTCCGGCCGAGCCGAGAATGCCGGGGGTTGTAGCGGCTCCTGCTATCGTTTTGCCTCGAAGCACTAAGCCAATGCCAGAAATGCAAGAAATTCCTCAAAGTGAAGTGCTCGCTCCCGCGGAGGAAGAGCCTAGCGAGGAGAGCTGGGATTGAAAAAGCGACCAAACATACTTGTTTCCAATGACGATGGCATTCGATCTGAAGGCATCCAAGCCTTGGCCACAGCCTTAAGCTCCTTTGCAAAAGTAACGGTTGTTGCTCCCGAGCGAGAACAATCCACTATGGGGCATGCATTAACTCTCCATAAGCCCGTGCGCTTAATGAAAATAAAAAAATCGCCCAATATCGAACAATGGGCTGTTAGCGGAACCCCTGCCGATTGTGTTTTTATGGGGATTCGGCACATTATGAAGAAGAAGCCAGATTTAATTGTTTCTGGAATTAATCGTGGTGCAAATTTGGGGAATGATTTTTTCTATTCGGGAACCGTGGCCGCAGCTCGTGAAGCGGCTTTGTTAAATATCCCCTCTATTGCCACTTCTTTGATGCTTGAGCACAGTCCGCTCATCCCTTCTAGTGATCACTATGACGATGCGGCGCGATATATGAGTCATATAGCCAAACAGGTGTTGGAACGCGGCTTGCCCGAAGGATGCTTGCTTAATGTAAACTATCCTAATCTGCCTCTTTCTAAAGTAAAAGGGGCTCGAGTGGGTAGGCAGGGCTTTCGTTATTATGAAAACGACGCAGCTCAAAGAGTGGACCCAAGAGGCAGAGATTATTACTGGCTTGGGGGGAAGTATGCTGGCTTTAAGAATATTGAAGGCTCAGATTGTGTCTTGGTCGACCAAGGCTACATATCTCTCACTCCTTGTCGTTTGGATGTCACAGATTATGAGACGATGGAGCAGGTTTCTCAATGGGCTCTTTTTCCAGGGAAAACTGCGAAAAGCAGCGCAAAGAAAGCTCGAGCTAAGGGGCCAAAGCTTCGCAAGAAAAAGTAGAGCTTTGCTCGGTTTTAGTCGAACAATTTACGTCGTTTCCTTAGTTGTTTGTTCTTTGCTACTTGCCACCTGTAGTAGCTCCAGAAAGAGAGGCGCTTCAGCAGGGCGGGATCGCTATTCGAAGTATCAGCCTGACGGACGGATCGCCTTTGCATGGCCACTCAATAGGATAAAAATCACCTCTTATTACGGCTGGCGAAGAGGGGGGCGTCTCCACGATGGGCTCGATCTAAAAGAGCAAAAAGGGGCAAATATTTATGCCAGCGAAGCCGGAAGAGTGATTCATCGGGGCTGGATTCGAGGTTACGGCTACACGGTTATGATTGATCACGGGGGTGGGTGGTCTTCCCTTTATGCCCATCTTTCGGCCTATGCCGTAAGTGCGGGGCAAATTGTTAAACAGCGTCAAGTCATAGGCAAGGTGGGGCGTTCGGGCAGGGCCTCGGGGTCTCATTTGCATTTCGAAATAAGAAAGAACTCTGATCCCTTAGATCCTTTGCCTCTGATGCCCAAGAATCGTTAAATAACTCTCTGCGCGATACGCTCCATTTTGTTGCAAAAGCTTCGAAGGAAGGCGATGATGTGGGCATGAATACTGAGTTTATTGAGGCTAAAGAGAAAATTAGAGAAGTCGTAGATTTCCCGCGTCCGGGCATTCGATATAAAGACATCACCCCAATTTTACGGGATGGTCGTTTGTTTTCTCGTTTAGTCGATCGCTTGGTGAAACAGTTTTACGAGAGACGCGTGGATTACATTGTTTCTCCAGAATCTCGTGGTTTTATTCTCGGCTCAGCCATGGCCTTAAAATTGGGCGCAGGTTTTGTTCCCGTAAGAAGGAAATCTAAGCTCCCCTTCAAAACTGTAAAAATTGATTACAATTCTGGTTACGTAGACTCTTCTCGTGGTGATAACACTCTTTATATGCACGAAGATGCTTTTGTGTCTGGAAGTCGAATCTTGATCGTAGACGACATTCTCTCTACCGGAGAAACCATTAATGCTTGCCGTGTTCTTTCAGAAACCATCGGCGGTAATGTTGTTGGAGCGGCCGTCATGGTCGACTTGAACTCTAAAATGGATCGCTCTAAAACTTTGAATGGTTTGAGCGTTACTAGTTGCATAAACTTTTAGACCCTTAAGGCGGCTTTTTTAGTGAGCATAGCAAAACGAGCTGGTCGCATGAGCCTCGCAGTGGGGATCAGTCGAATTCTCGGTTTAGTTCGTGAGCAAGTTTTCGCTTTTTTGTTTGGTGCGGGCTTTTATTCCGATGCCTTTTTGTTAGCCTTCAGAATTCCAAACCTTTTTCGTGATCTTTTTGCAGAGGGGGCTTTTAGCACAGCCTTTATTTCAGTCTTTGCGAAACAAGCTGAAAAAGAAAAACAAAAGACTCTGGCTCGAGATATTTCTTTGGTTCTTTCTATTTGCGTGCTTACGCTTAGCTTGGTTTTGTATTTTACAGCTCCAGCCGTTGTAGAATTACTTGCTTCTGAGTTTAAGAGTTCTGAAGGCAAGTTTGAGCTCACAGTTGGTTTAACCCGCTTTTTGCTGCCCTTTTTGTTTTTTGCCTCCTTGGCTGCTTTGTGTATGGGGATTCTCAACACAATGGGCTCTTACTTTATTCCTGCGATGGGGGCGGCTGCGTTTAATGTCGCTAGTGTAGTGATTGGCGGAGGCCTAGGTTTCTATTTCCTAAAAAGCAATGACACTTCCTCAATTTGGGGTTTTGCCGTTGGGTCTATCGTAGGGGGCTTTCTTCAGTGGGCCGTGCAATGGGGAAGAATGCGCGAGTATGGGTTTACACCTGCTCTTGGTTTGTTGAATTTGTTCAGGCCCAAAAGATGGAAGCTTGCTTTTGAAAACCCAGCAGTAAAGAGAGTTTTTATTATTATGGGCCCTTCGGTCATTGCCGTGGCTGCCATGCAGATCAACGTCATGGTCAACACTTTTTTTGCCGCCGGCTTGGAAGAAGGCAGCGTGAGTTGGCTGGTTTATGCCTACCGATTGGTTCACTTCCCTATGGGGATTTTTGGGGTGGCCATTTCAATGGCTTCTTTGCCGGAGTTGTCTCGTTTAGTGAGTCAGCCCTTGCAGTTTGGGAATACCCTCAAGCGAGCTCTTCGCATGGCGACGATTCTTACGATCGGTTCAACGGCTGGATTGATTTTTCTTGGCGAGCCGATCGTGGCTCTTATTTTCGAGCGAGGGCGCTTTATTGTAGAAGACACCATTCAAACCAATGATGCTTTGACTTTTTATTCGATTGGATTGATTGCTTTTGCTCTCAATAAAATTCTATTGATGGCATTCTATGCAATGGAAAATATTTGGATTCCCTCCATGATTTCGGCCTTTAGCATTGTGACCAATCTTGTGTTTGCCTATTACTTTTCCACCACTATGGGACACGAGGGCTTGGCATTGAGCGTGTCGCTAAGTTCAATTTTGAATGTCTTCATGTTGCTCGGCTTTTTACTTCGTAAAAAAATCAATGTCTTTGATTTGAGATGGTTAAAAATTATCCTCGCTTCAATGGTGGCCATAATTCCTATGTGGCTGGCCGTGCAGTTAGATTTGGTGGGAATCGTTCTTCGACACCGCTTTGATGGTGTCTTTGTCTTTGCGCCTCTACTTTTACTTTTGATTGCCGTCTTGGGGGCGGCTTACGTGTCAACTGTCGCTCTCTTTACCCAAGAAGGCCGAGATTTTGCTAAACGAATTGCCTCCAGATTCGGATTTAAACGCTAAAATGCCTCATTCTTTGGATGGGGAAACATGACCAAAAGCAGGTTTGTTTATTGGAGTATAGGCTTACTTAAGTCTAAGCTTTTGCCTGGGAAATCTGAGATCTAGTATGTTGCTTGTGAGTGAAAAATCTAAAGATCAAAGTGTAGGCGTAAGTGATTGTTTTCATTGCCACCTGCCCTTGAGCCCAGGCTCTATAAAAAAGTTTAAGGACAAGAGATTTTGCTGCAACGGATGTTTGAGCGTTTATAAGATTCTACAATCTTCGGGTCTTGGCCAGTTTTACCAGCTTGCCCAGAAAGAGGGGCCGGGGAAACGTCTTCAGGACTACAACCCATCTTTGAAATTTGTTCATTTCGACGAAGACGATAAGCTCGAAAAGACCTTTTATCTGGAAGGGGTTCACTGCCTGGCTTGTCTTTGGTTGATAGAAAGCAGTCAAGAGCGGGTTCCCGGAATTGAGAGTGTGCGCTTGAATATGTCGACCTCTCAGGTCACCGTCAAGCTCGCCCCGACTGGACGATTTTCAGAGATTGCAAGCTACTTTAATCAGCTGGGTTATTTTCCTCATTTACTGGAGAGCGCTCGAGATGGAGCGGATTTGTTCAAACTAGAAAATTATCAGATGCTCAAGCGCATTGGAGTGGCTGGTTTCTGCGCTGGCAACATTATGCTTTTGGCTATTTCTATCTACGGAGGAGCGGATGGACGTTTCTTTGAGATTTTTTCTTGGCTGTCGGCGGCGCTCTATATTCCTGCGGTCCTTTATTCGGCCTGGCCTTTCTATCAAAATGCCTACCGAAAATTTTTGCAAAGAAAAGTCGCCTTAGACATCCCTGTGGCCATTTTACTAATAGTTGGTTCCTTTGTTAGTTATGTAAATGTTTTTCGTGCTTCGGAACACTTCTATTTTGATTCATTATCCGTTTTTATTTTTCTTTTGCTGTCAGCAAGGTTTTTTCTCAGACGTGTTCAGCAAACACACTCCAGCACTCAAGGAGTTCAGTCTCTCTTCGATTCTAGTGAGTGTTTGAGATTAGCCGCGGGAGATTTTATTAGGGTGAGCGTGCGGGATCTTCAAGTCGGTGACACCGTCCGCCTAATGCCCGGAGAAACAGTTCCTCTCGACCTTCTTTTGGACACGGAAAAGGTTTACGCTAACACGGCGCTCATTACGGGTGAACACCTACCAAGATGCTTTAGAAAAGGAGACACGCTTTTTGCAGGTTTCATCGTGCTTTCCGGCAATGTGGATGGAAAAGTAATTCGAGAGCTTAAGAAAACTCAGTTGGGTGCCATTTTAAAGTCGATAGAGAACTCTTGGTCTAAAGGTGGCGAGGAGGTTCAGTTCGCCGATAAGTTGGCTACCTATTTGTTACTTTTCGCTTTTGCATTGAGCGCTGGTCTTGTTTTCTATTTTACAAAACAAGGAGATTGGTCCTTGGGCATGGAGCGCGCTATGGCTGTTCTAATTGTGACCTGCCCTTGTGCTTTGGGGCTTGGCACACCTTTGGCCTTCATTAACGGTTTGAAAAATCTTTTTAAAAAACAAATTGTTGTTAAAAACGGAGATGTCCTCGGAAGAATCGCAGCTGTCAAGAACGTTTATTTCGATAAGACCGGAACCATTACAAAGGGAGATTATTCGGTGGTAAAGGAAAGCGCCCAATTGGATGCTTCAATCGCCTCGAAAATATTCGCTATTGAAAAGAACTCTATTCACCCTGTGGCACTCGGATTGTGTCGCTATGTTTCAGAGAACTTTGTTCTTGATGAGAGCCTTCAGGCCCAAAATGTGACAGAAGAGCTGGGCGCTGGCATTAAGGGTGACGTCAACGGTCATCAATGGAAGATAATAAAAAGCCAAGTTGTCGACTTTGATGTAGATGTTTTTTGTGACGAACAAATTGTTGTGAGCTTCGCTCTCGATGATTCTTTGAAGGAAGAAACGCTAAAGACCATTGAATGGTTTCGAGAACAAAACATAAACGTTTTTATGCTAACCGGGGACCATGTTCGCAATGCTCAGAAAATCGCCGATATGTTTGAGCTTCGACCTGAGAATGTTTTCGCTGATCAGTTGCCCGCCTCCAAGGCCGAAAAGATAAAGCTGACCCAAGATTCTATGATGGTGGGAGATGGTTATAACGACGTGATTGCGTTTGAAAGTGCAGCCGTTGGGGTAGCACTAGGAAAGAAAGTCGACTTACAGTTGAAAAATGCGGACGTCTTCGTGCCGAGCGGGCGTTTAGAAGACTTGGTGGCTCTTTTTAAAGAGGCTAGAGCGACTAAGCGCCGATTGAGGCGTAGTTTTGCTTTTTCAGCTTTTTATAATCTACTTGGAATTGCTGGTAGTGTTTTGGGTTATATTTCACCATTGGGCGCAGCAATCTTAATGCCAATTAGTTCTTTAACAGTTTTGATCTCATCAGTATGGAAGGGTAAAAATATTTAATGGAAATTCTTTATCTTTTGATTCCCCTTTCAATCTTACTGGGAAGCGTTTTTTTAGCGGCCTTTATTTTGGCCTCTAAAACGCAGCAATTTGAAGACATGGAAACACCGGCAATGCGAATGTTGCTGGACGACGATGAAGACACTGAAAAGAAAATTGAAAAGGAACAAGAAGATGATGAAAATAGAGAAGGCAATCAACCGTGAATAAATCAACTATTGGAGAAATGGAAAGCTTTGCGTATGATGATGGCATCACTCGTAAGTTTGTCTGGGCCACTCTCGTTTGGGGTGTGGTTGCCATGCTACTCGGAGTGATCATTGCTTTTCAGCTAGCTAGTTGGAAGGTTAACTTGGGCTTACCTTGGACCACTTTCGGACGACTTCGCCCGCTTCATACAAACGCCGCTATATTTGCCTTTGTTGGCAACGGCATGTTTGCTGGAATTTACTACTCTTTGCAGCGACTTACTAAAGCGAGGATGTTCAACGACACGCTTTCTAAGATTCACTTTTGGGGCTGGCAGTTGATCATTGTTGCGGCAGCAATCACCTTACCCTTAGGCATGACGGCCGGAAAGGAATACGCCGAGCTTGAGTGGCCAATCGATATTGCCATTGCCGTGGTTTGGGTAGTTTTTGCTGTAAACTTTTTTGGAACCCTTGTTAGGCGCCGTGAAAAACACATCTATGTTGCCATTTGGTTCTATATTTCCACCCTGATTACAGTTGCAGTTTTGCACATCGTTAATTCAATATCCATTCCAGTGAGCCTCATGAAGAGTTACTCTGTTTATGCTGGAGTTCAGGATGCACTTGTCCAATGGTGGTATGGACACAATGCTGTCGCATTCTTTTTAACGACACCTATTCTGGGTCTCATGTATTACTTTGTGCCAAAGGCCATTAACCGTCCAGTTTACAGCTATCGACTATCGATTATTCACTTTTGGTCGCTGGTTTTTATCTATATATGGGCCGGCCCTCACCATTTGCTTTACACAGCTCTGCCTGAGTGGGCTCAAACCGTTGGAATGGTTTTTTCTGTTTCTCTTTGGGCACCAAGTTGGGGTGGAATGATCAATGGCTTGCTCACGCTTCGAGGTGCTTGGGATAGAGTTAGAAGAGAGCCCGTTTTAAAGTTCCTTGCTACGGCGATTACTTTTTATGGAATGTCTACTTTTGAGGGTCCTCTGCTTTCCATTAAGAGCGTGAATGCGATGGCACACTATACAGATTGGATTGTTGGTCACGTTCATTCAGGAACGATTGGTTGGAACTACATGCTTTCAGCTGGGATGCTCTATTACATGGTTCCAAAGTTATGGAAAACCGATATTTATAGTGTGAAGTTAGGGAATCTTCAATATTGGACGGCAACGATTGGCTTGATCCTTTACATAATCTCAATGTGGGTTGCGGGTATTACTCAAGGCTCTATGTGGAGAGCCATCGATCAAGAAACTGGAATGTTAGTTTATCCAAACTTTATTGAAACCGTGGTTCGAATTGTTCCAATGTATTGGGTTAGAGCCATCGGTGGCACGCTTGTTTTGCTTAGCTTTATCATCATGTTCTATAACATGGTTAAGACAATGCAGAAGAATACCTCTCCGCTTGTTGATGAGGCTCACAAAGCAGTTTCCTTCAGGGCAAAGAAACCAGAGAAGGAGAAGGGCCATAGATTGCTAGAGGGAATGCCAATGGTTTTCTCTGTTCTAGCTTTGCTTGCTATTTTGGTTGGTTCAATCATTGAAATTCTACCGGCCTTGATGAGCAGCAGCTATGTTAAAAAAGATGAAAACATTAAACCTTATTCCGCTCTCGAACTTGCAGGTCGAGACATTTACATTCGCGAGGGTTGCTATGTTTGCCACTCTCAGATGATTCGGCCTATGGCCGATGAGGCGTTGCGATATGGGAAGCCAAGTGAAGCGGCAGAATCTATTTATGATCACCCTTTTCAATGGGGATCGAGAAGGATTGGTCCAGATCTAGCGCGAGTTGCAGGTAAATACCGCGACATTTGGCACTTCCGACATATGATGGACCCGCGTTCTACGAGTCCGGGATCGATCATGCCGGCCTATCCATGGCTGTTTAAAGAAAAGACAGACTTTGGGGTGCTCAAGAAAAAACTTTCTGTGATGAATGCTTTGGGAGTTCCCTATACGGATGAAGAAATTGAAAATGCGCCCAATGCGGCGATCGAGCAGGCAAAAGCGATTACGCAGGTATTACAGGAATCGGGAGTCAGTGAAAGCGTGCATAATAAGCAGATTGTCGCTCTGATTGCATACTTGCAGCGCCTGGGAAATTATTAAGGAGTTTAAGTTGAAAAAAGAAGTTTTAAGTCAATTTTCAATGCCTTGGCTAACTAGTTTAGCCTGCGTTTTGTTTGTCGTAGTTTTTGTAGGAATGTTACTGTGGACTTTTCGCAAAGGGTCCACCAAGCTTTATGAGGAGTGTGGTCATATTCCATTAGAGGACGGGGCTGAGAAAAGGGGGAATAGTTAAGATGAGTCATGATGATAAGAATAAAGAAAATGAGCTCGAGTTGGATCACGAGTATGATGGAATCAAGGAGTTAGATAATCCTCTTCCGCGATGGTGGTTGATTTCTTTTTACGGCGCCATAATCTTCGGTATTTGTTATTTCTTTTATTACGTGGTTGGCGGGGCTCCTACCTTGCGTGATGAATATAACAAAGAGCAAGAAGTGCATCATGCCGTTAGAGCAGAGTATCTGGCAAAATTAGGCGCTTTTGATGTTGAGCATTTTGAGAAAATTTACACAAATGAAAGTGTGATTCAATATGGCGAGTCCTTGTATGTTGCTAACTGTATGAGTTGTCATGCAGATGGTGGTAAGGGGGATATTGGCCCAAATTTGACAGATAGATTTTGGTTATTTTCCTTTGGGAACCCTGAAACGGTTTATCCTTTTATTCTTTCTGGAAACCCCAACGGAGGAATGCCTTCTTGGTCCGACAAAATTGAGAAAGAGGATATCTATGCAATCTTGGCATACGTTCTCAATCAACAAGGCAAGACTTATGAGAATGCCAAACAAGAGGAAGGCAATGAGTTTCCACCTTGGAAGCCTGGAATGAGAACTGAGGATTATTTCTAATTCTATGGATCGCCTATATTCCGATGGAGACTCACGGCTTCAAACTACAGATGCGCATGGCAATCGGGTTTATGTGCATCCCGAAGACCTTGATGGTAGGTGGAAGCGTCGGCGTTTGGTTGTCTATTGGATATTGATTGGGCTTTACATGCTCATTCCCTGGTTACATTACGATGGTAAGCAGTTGATTCTGATTAACTTACCGGGAAGAGAGTTTACTTTCTTCGGAAATACCTTTTGGGGTCACGATGTTCCCAATCTGATATTTGTTTTGTTGGGATTTGTTTTTCTCATAGCCATGATTACTAGTATTTGGGGCCGTGTTTGGTGTGGTTGGGCTTGTCCACAAACAGTTTTTCTCGATAGTATATTTAGAAAGGTGGAGGCTTTTGTAGAGGGTAAGAGTCGGCAAAGACAGGCTCTCGCGGCGGCTCCGTGGACGTTGGGAAAAATTACTAAGAAGAGTATTAAATGGATTTTGTTCACTGTGATTTCTCTTCACATTGTTCATTCGTTTCTTGGGTATTTTGTTGGGGCTCGAGAGTTGTTCTGGATTACGACTCGAAACCCATCAGAGAATTGGACGCTCTTTGTTGCAATGCTCACCTTGACCGGGATTGTGCTTTTTGATTTTGGTTGGTTTAGAGAGCAGTTTTGCATCATCATGTGCCCCTATGGTCGCTTTCAATCCATTATTATGGATGGTGACTCTCTTGCAGTTGCTTATGACGAAAAAAGAGGAGAGCCAAGAAAGTCCATTGGGCTTCCGAAAGAAGAGCAGGGGGACTGTGTTAATTGCCATCAATGTGTGAAAGTTTGTCCAACGGGGATCGATATTCGGCGCGGCTTGCAGATGGAATGCATTGCTTGCACTGCCTGTATTGATGCTTGCGACAACATCATGGAGAAACTACACAAACCACCGGGGCTCATCCGATACACTTCTGAAAACGCTCTTGCCGGAAAAAAGGCCCCCAAAGTTAGGCCTAGAACTGTGATATATGTTCTTCTATTGCTCGTTGTTATGGGGCTTGCCTATTCAAGTGTGAGCCATATGGGCGACATCAAAACAATTATTCTTAGAGGCAGTCAGGATTTGTATAAGATTAAGTCCGATGGCCTTATTTTGAATCATTATAAGGTAGAGTTTTCCTACACTGGAAAACAAGAAAAATCTGTTTATATGTATGTCGATTTACGGGACGAGAATCAAGTTAAATTGGTGACCCCACTCACTCCCTACCATGTTAAAACGGGGCGAAAGCGAAGCACTAATATTTTTCTACAATTTGACCCTAAAATTCTTGACCAGGGTTCTTACACAACCACAGTTCATTTTACTGAAAACCCAGATCATAAAGACCCTTTTTATAGTAAAGAGTTAACACTTGTCGGACCTTTTAACTAACTTATCTTCTTACTCTACTTGGATGATTCCGGTGGTGTTTCTGCTTTTCGGTCTGACGAGCAGTCTTCATTGTGTGGGAATGTGTGGCCCCTTGAGTATGTTGGCATCCAACGGTGAAGGCAGCAGCTGGAAGTATCAATTGGGAAGGTTGCTTGGGTATTTGACCATTGGAACGGCTCTGTCATTTGTAGGGCAAGCCGCTTTGAATGTGCTACTGCGATATGTTGGAATTGGGTTCTGGTATTTTCTTCTGGTGCTTGTAGTTGTCTCTCTATTTGTTTTGTTTTCGTCTAAACTAAACTTTAAAGCCCCTAAGTGGATTGAACGCCTTTCTCTGGGGGTCACGAAAGTAGCAATGAGCCAAAAAAACTCGTCGCTTAAGGCATTTCTTATGGGAGTCTCTTCTGTTTTCCTTCCTTGTGGTGTTCTTTATCTTGCGGTTATTTCTCTTGTTGCGCTAAGCACACCTCTATTGACAGCTGTAGGTATTTTGTTCTTTTGGATGGGCACTGTGCCACTCTTACATTTTGGTTTGCCTTTGTTAAGGAGAACCCTCGATCGTTTTTCAGTCAAGCTTTCACAGGTTAATGCGGTGGTTGTCATCTTGATGTGTGTGGCCGTCTTATTCAACCGTTATCCTAATATAGTCCAAGACATTCTAAAGCACTGTCACTAGTTTAGACAGTCCATGTCGATCGTGGGTATTTTTAAGTTTTAATCCCTCTAAGGCTTTGTTTTTTTTAAGCCAAATCTTGGCACAAGCTATGCTTCTAATGGGTGGATGAAATGCTTGTCGAAATTAAAAATTAATCCGGTCTTTGTTCTTTTGCTTCTTGGTGCATGCTTTTTAGCCTTTGCTTCTATTGTGAATCTTGAAGCTGGGCCCGCTAAGTTTGCTTCTAAGACCAAAAATAGAGAGGTTAACATTGACCCTCTTTTGAAGGAGCAAGTTTTTGCTGACGCTACCGAGCTATTAGGCATGGTTCGAGCGGCTAAAATTGAAACTCTTCTAGAAATTCGAAATGAATTGAAAATTAAAAACGACCCTCAAAGAGCTGAGCGAGCTTTGTCTAAGGCAGGTTGTCCTACTCTTGATGCATTAGGTGATCTAGGTTTTCCGTTGTCTTACCTTTTGCTATCCTTGGAAAAGGACGCAGTTGGCTTTACAGCAAATGGCGTGAAGAATTTGTCTCAGAGAATGTTGAGTAAGAAATCTGAGTTAGAAGATGTTTCGATTCAAGATCTTTATCGTGAGTGGAAATCGACTTTACCTAGGGAGCTTCGAATGAGTAACAACGAATCCATGGACTTTAAAAGTCTTCTTCGAAACCCCTGGGTCGATTAGTCTATTACTTTAGAAATCGTTCGGCTTGATCCCGCAATAAGATCATTGCGGGATGAATTGCGTCCACATGACCTAGGCCTTTGGGGAGCTCTATAAATTCTATGTGTTCGGCTCCGTTGTCATTAAATCTGATGTAAGTTTTTTCTGTAATTTTATATGGGATAATTTCATCATCACGAGCTGCCATAAAAATCGTGGGCACCTTTGGCACCCAGTCTTTAGTTAAGTTTTGATCTGATACGGCTTTAAAGATGGGGTGAGATTCATCGTTGACGGTGTCCAAGAAGTCCTCCGTATAAAAATCGTAACGAACTTTAGCTGCCTCTGCTGTAAATTCTAAAAGCGACATTTCTTTTTTTAAAACTTTTTCTAAAATAGGGTGAAAAGGTTCTGCGACTGTTTCATAGAGATCGATGTCGCTATATCGGGGGTCTTGACTCAGTGAAATGATCATAAACGCGATGAAACCGTATAGCTGGGGGTGAGCGTCCTCCAAAAGCTTGTCCTCAGAAAAGCCGCTGAAGTTATAAGGGCCCGCCATGGGAAAACTTGCAACGAGCCTTGAACCGATGTCTAAATTCTCAAGTTGCATTTTTCTTTGCAATGCGAGGGTTACAAATCCTCCTTGGGAGTATCCGCCAAGAATGAGTCTCTCAGCTTGAGGAAGTTCTATCTCTTCACTCCATTCCTTGAGCGCTAGAAGCGCGTCCCAACTTGTTTGAGCCTGTTGCTTAGCATTTAGGTAGGATTGAAGTTCAGTGCCATTGACTCCTAGTCCAAGGTAATCTGGGAGCAGGACAAGGTGACCTTCACGAGCAAGGAAGACCCTGGCCCCTAAGGCTTCTGGGTCGTAGGCAAGTGTGCTCGGAGAGGTTTCACTTTCAAAACGGGCGCCATGGGAATAGTGAAACCAGGAGCGTGGCTTCTTTCGTTCTGAGAAGATGTCAGAGCGAATAACGACCAGGGCGGACGCTTCTACGGGTTTACCCTTGGGGCTAGTGGTCTTGTATATGAGTTGGAAGCTCTTAATGTGATAGTCTCCGGTGTGCTTAGGGGCGTTAGGGTCGAGTGTTTTCAGTGCGAACTCCACTGATTTTCGGCTCATCATAAAGCGCCCTTTTAGCTCTTTGTGGCTCACTAAAACGCCAGCCGAGACCTGATTGGCCAGAAAGAAAAAGAGGCTAACGAAGAGGCAGATTCTCCTTATAGGCATATGATTTCTCTAGCCCCCTAGACGCATCGTGTCAATATATTAGACCACAAGGAAATCGGTTACTTATTATGTTGACGCAGCGCATTAAAGCCTGTATAAACTGGGCCGTGCAAAAGGTATGTATGCGGACAGCTGCGATAGTGGCAATTGCTTCAATGTTTCCCGGGGCTTTTGCTCAAGTGCAATCGACTGTGATTCAGCAGCCAAATACTGAAACCCAAATCGTAGAGGTTCAGGCGGTAGACGTTCCCAGCATCGGAGCCCAAAGCAACAGTCTTCAGAGTGTCGAAGCTCAGAGCATTGCAGTTCATCAGACAGAGGCCGACGCCGACATTCGAACAGGGCTGCACGGGCGCTACTCTCAGAGTCGAGACTTTTGGAAAACAGTCGATCAATTGAAGGAGAAACAAGATTATCACGTTCTAGTTAGTGAGTATTTTGATTCAAAACGAAAGCAGGCTCAAGAAGCCTGGTTCGGTCTTGATTTAGATTTAGAAACAGAAAGCCCAGCCACTTTAGCGGGTTTATCAAAAAGAACTCGTTTTACAATGGGCATCGAGTCGATTGCTGGTGGACGTATCCGCAATCGAATCTCTCCTACAATTAACGCCTATGACATTTATCATGCGCACTTTGATTTAGTCTTAAAGAATGGAACCTGGGTTGAGGGAAGTCGTCTTAACCGAACATACTACGAGAGTGGTTTTGGCTATGCTTTTGGGACTCGTGCTGGTTTTGGTAAACAACGGTTGTTGGGAGGAGAGGTTTCTTCTTATCTGCTCGATAGCCAGGAAAAAGAATTTAGCATTCAAGAGATTTCTCTTATTGGTGGAGCCAGCTACGCTTGGTGGTTAAACTCTAACCTTCGCTCCGCAACCAGTGGGAGACTTGATCCATCTTTCTTTCATAGCACTGACATCGGAGATGAATTTGGTTCACGAGTAGAAGGTGGATCGGTTGTTACTCGTTGGAGGTTGGAGAATGAAACCATGTTTCACTTTTCCCCGAGACCTAAGGGTGGTTTTGCAATGGGAGCCTCGTTCATTAGTGGGCCGCAGCCATTGCCTTTTGATGGAGTTTTGCCCCGAGTTTGGGATCCTGTGCATAAAGAGTTGATCAAATTTAAATTAACCCCCGGAAATTTTGGCGCAGGCCCCATTGTTGAATGGGTGAGCGCTTCTCGTAACTATGGCATTCGCGGAGTTGGTGGCTACTACGGTGGCTATTTTGGTGGTGGCGCTGAACTAAAATTAGGTGTTTTTTATCTTCAAGCCGGGAGTTTTGGCATTGAACTCAGTGAGCGATATCGCAGTTTTGAGAACAGAGTTCTTTTTGCTCAAGGAGGATTATCCTTTGATTGGTAAGCTAAATAAAAACTTCATTGTTTTCATTCTTTTGACAGGATTCCTAATTCAGTGCTCGAAGAAAAAGGAAGAAGCAACTGAATCGTCCTATGAAGAACGAGTGATTTTGGCTATTGATGCTCGAGAATTTGAAAAGGCTGTTAATGTGATTGAGAAAGAAATGCCTGTAGAGCTTTCAACGACTCCAAAATTTCAAACATTGCGTGCCAATGCAAGCTTAGGAATGGGGGGGCTTGATTTGATTGACGTCGTGAATAGAGCCAGGGGTCCGGTTCAAGATTTTAATCAAGAGCTCAATACAATGTATGGTGATTGTCCGCGAGGAGCGCTTAGCGCAGACGAGAATATTGAGACTAGATGTTGGCTGGTGCGACTAATGAAAGTGTTACCAAAGCCTGAGAATAAGAGGCTTCAGATAGCGGAAGATATTTATGAAGAACAGATTCAGAGAAAGATTAGGATTAGTGTCAACAATCAGATTTTGATGGGAGTTCTAAAGACTTCCGAAGTTTTTAAACGCTTCGGAGATATTCTACAGTTTTATTTGAGCACAGGAGATGAGATTAGCCCTGTGCAAGCCCAAGAAATTTTTGACGAGATTCTCGTGATTACCGATCTCTATAAGCCTTGGTTCGACTCCATTGAAGTATTGCCTGAACAGATCCATCAAAAACTAACAGGATCATCGGAGGCTAATCTTTTAAGTCTTCACTCTGATAAACTAGATTTTGTTGAAAACACAGGCATTCCGTTTCTCGAGGCCAAGCTTGATGAATCTAATCAAGGATTAACGGCTAAGTTAACTCGTGCTTTTCTAGTGCAGGAAATCGATTCTATGCTGAGAGACTTTTTTAAAGTTCAGTAATGATCAAAAGGCAGGGATGAGCAGTTCCACTTCACAGGTTTTTTGAGAAGGAGCTTCTTTCATTTCTTCGCTTAGCTTAGATTTAGCTATGATAGTTTTTACTAATGTAAATAATCCGGTAGCTCCGGTAAGGTAGAATGCCATGTCTGCATGGGGCACGTCGAGTAGCTTCAAAATAGTTAAGACGCCCGTTGTGAGAGTGGCAACACTCAAAAATGATAGCTGGCCAAAGTAACTGACATCTTTTTCTCGCTCTCCTCGTTGAAGCTTGAGATTTTGAGCCGTGGTGACGGCAAAGTCCCAAACTCCTTGAGACCCCGTTGCCAAGGCGGAGGTGGCCAAGACGTCTGTTAGATGACAACTGTCTTCGGCTCCAATGGCTATCATTCCTCCACAAAGCAAGTAAACAAAGACCACTTCCATGGCATACCATTTTCCAAAGCGTTCAGACCATTTGGCAAAGTTTTCTACACCTTCTTGGCCCTTTGCCCCTATATTTAGTCCGAAACGCTGAAGAAACTTTGAAAGACGGCCTCCGACCTTCTTGCCTGCACCACTGGTTGAGTCCATCCATTTGTAGATGTATTGAGACCAATATTGAACATTGCCTGACAGGAATCCCGCAAGAGCTCCTGTGCCAATTGCAATCTCCCAAGGTAAACCTTCGGACAGCTTTAAGCTCACAGCAGCCGCGGTTCCTATGGCAAAAGTGCGAATCAAGGTGAAGGACCATCGGTAGTTGTTTAATAGTGCGCTTTGCACTTTCTTATAAGCCTTGCGTAAAGAGTGCTTGGGAACACGGTCGTATTGCACCGAAACTGGCAGGGTGCTTTCGAGCTGCTCGATAAAGTCGAGAAGATGATCCTCCGACTCGAATCTGGCTCGAAGCGTTTCATCAATGTTTAGTTTGAGAATCACTTCTTGATTGCCAAATTCTTTTTTAATCTGCTCCAAGCGTTCGACAAGTTGAGGGGTGATTTGGGCAATGTCTTCCTTGTTCTCAGATTCAAACGAATCGAGCATGAGCTTTTGGTTGTTGTGGCTGGTGTTGAGGGTGAACAGTTTGGGTAAGGCAAGGCTCGGCAGGGCGACAAGCGTTAAAATAAGAATGAGTCTTCTCAAGTCGAAGACGCCGAAAAATACCATGCTCATGTCAACGCTGAAAGCTAAGGGAATCTTCGCATTGTGCATACTTAAAGCTTCTTAATAAGAAAAAATAAGCAAAAACAGAGGTTTATATTTAGGCTTTTGCAAAGATGTGCCGGGAGGGATAAGAAGACAGGCAGGCTCTCTTGTGGAGCGTAAGCTTGGTTGGTAATTTGTCTAAATCTCACAGGAAATTAATGGATTTTTCTTAGCGAAAGAGCCGATAATTCCAATGGAAAGCAAAAAGGAATGACAAACTCAGAACCTATTTTAGAGCACGATGAGGGGCAGAGTGATGATGAATACGTGCGCTCAAATATTAAAAAAGGGCTTTTTGTCCTGCTTCTCTTGTTTGTTTCTCTAGTCGTTGTCGGATTCTATTTTAATGAACGCCTAGAAGAGCTTTCTCATTGGTTTTTAAAGAACACAAACATTTGGGGCATTGTTACCTTTGTCTTTTTTAATGATTTCATTATTTCGCCTATTCCTCCAGACGTAATACTGGTTCTAGCGACAAAGGGAGCAAGCTATTCGAGCAATTTAGAGATGAGCTTGGCTTTTGGTGTTGCCTCAACCCTCGGGGGTTGCGTCGGGTGGGCCATTGGCCGCTATGTTTTAAAGCCCACTTGGTTTGGTGAATCATTTAAGGGGTTCATTTATAATAATCATCGTCGTATTAATAAGTATGGGAAACTGATGGTTGCTCTTGGGGCTCTAACGCCATTGCCTTATTCGATGACCTGTTGGGCCGCTGGCTTTTTGAAAATGGATTTTAAGGACTTTGTGTTTGTTGCTTCCTTAAGAATCATAAGATTTTTGCTCTACTTTAAAATCATCATGGCCAGCGAGCAGTTAAGCACATGGCTCAGTACTCTTTTCGGCGCCTAGCGACTTTTTCCATACCCCCCGCTACCTTTTTCCATCGCGGGGGCGACTTGGCGGCAAAAACTTGTATCGCCTCAACCCTAAACGGGTTCTATTCAGCTCTTGCTGTGACATTAGATTATTTGCTCTTTGTTCGTCTTCAACGAGGGCAACCTCTCCTGAGTCTTGAAAAAGTGGGTGAGAATAGATTGGTGGAAAGTTGTCAATTCTACCTTGAATACCAGAGAAGGAGCTGTAGGGATAGTCCTGCGCCTTTGCGCATATGCCTGCTCTGATTGGGTTCTGATGGATGTAATCGTAAACTTGATAATAATGTCTAGCATTAGAAATAATGGACCATTTGTATCTTCCCGAAAAACGAAACCTCTGCAAACTGGTTTCTCTCTTTATCCATGCACTTAACTCAGATTGAAAATAACCTGCAATTTCATCGATGTTCTCGTCCGGCGTGCTAGCCAGCAAGTGATAATGATTGCTCATTAAAACAAAACTATGAACTCTTAGATGATTAGCCCAACTTAAAATTCTAAGAATGTCACAGCATTGCGACCAGATTCGATTAGCCTCTACTGGATAAAACTGCTGGTCCAGACTTCGATTATAGATATGGTATGGAAGAACGGAAGATCGAATCAAAGGTTTTCGTGGCATGTGATAGGCCAAAGCAATTTCCATGCCTAGTGGAAAAAGGTAGCGGGGGGTATGGAAAAAGTCGCTAGGCGCTGGGGCGGAAAAGGACTTTAAGGTATTTGCGTTTGCCAACTTTCACGGTGACTTCGGATTTGCCTTCAATCACATAGGTGGTGTCTTTGATCTTTTCACCATCAATAGAAACCCCACCTTGAGCAATAAGTCTTCGTGCTTCCGAGAGAGAGGCTGCTAAATCATTTTCAGCCATTAGCTTGGTCAGCGGAGTTTGTGCTCCCGTTACAATCTTCTCGGGAATTTCCGAAGGGAGACCTTTTTTAGAAAAGATCGCTTCAAACTCTTTAGCGACTTCCTGCGCGGCTTCTTCGCTGTAGAATCGCTCAACTAATTCTTGAGCCAAGCGAACTTTCGCTTCCTTGGGGTGCATCTGCTTAACGGCATCGAGATTTTCGGTGGTGAGTAGTTCATAGTAGCGAATCATTAAGTCATCGCTGATGCTCATGATCTTGCCAAAAATTTCTTTAGGTTCTTCGGTGATTCCGATGGAATTGCCTAAGGATTTGCTCATTTTTTGGACGCCGTCTGTGCCTTCTAATATTGGCAAGAGGACAACCACTTGAGGTTCCTGCCCGGCATTCTTTTGATATTCGCGTCCTAAGAGAACGTTAAACTTTTGATCTGTGCCACCAAGCTCTACGTCTGCTCGTAACTGAACTGAGTCGAAGGCTTGCACAATAGGGTATAGAAATTCATGCAACGAAATAGGGTGTCCACCCTTATAGCGTTTTGAAAAATCATCTCGCTCAAGCATTCTAGCCACGGTCATTTGTGAGGCCAGTCGAATCACATCGGTTATCTTTAAAGTATCATTCCACTGAGAATTAAAAACTATTTGCGTTTTAGACGGATGAAGAATCTTGAGGACCTGATCGGAGTAGGTTTTTGCGTTTACCTTTACTTCTTCACGTGTAAGGTTTTGTCGGGTTTCACTGCGACCTGTGGGGTCACCAATCTGGGCTGTGAAGTCGCCAATCAAAAATAGAACTTGATGTCCTAGTTCTTGAAACACTCGAAGTTTTTCTAATACGACCGTATGGCCTAAGTGAAGGTCAGGACGGGAAGGATCTACTCCCAGTTTAATTCTCAAAGGACGGTTTTTTGAGATAGAGGTCTCAAGTTTTTTCACCAATTCCGCTTCGGGAACAATTTCGTCCACACCACGTTTGATCTGTTCTAATTGTTTGGCGACTTGATCTTCAATGAGTTTTGATGACATCTTTTTTTTACTCTAGTCTTAAAATTAGACTGCGTTTTTTGAGGCTTCAAGCCGTATTCGCTCAATTTTGAGTGCTTTCCCTGTCTTTTCGTCAATATCTACTAAAACGCCACACAACCAAGGATCTCCGCTGGCTGGCTCAAAGCGTTTTCCGCGTTTAAGGACAAATTTCTCAATAACGGGCTCTTTCTTGACTCCAATGACAGAGTCGTAAGGGCCGGTCATTCCTAAATCACATATAAAAGCTGTTCCGCCTGGGAAGATTCTTTCGTCGGCTGTTTGAACATGAGTATGGGTCCCCACAACAAGAGAGGCTCTACCTTCTGTAAACCAACCAAAGGCCACTTTCTCAGAGGTGGCCTCCGCATGAAAATCTACGATTACAATGTTGGCTTTGTCTTTATACTGCTCATAGAGTTTGTCGAAACGTTGAAACGGGCAATCCAATGGGTCCATAAAAATTCGCCCCATTAAATTAAATACAGCGACTTTTATTCCGGCCGGAGTGGTGTAGAGCGTATGGCCTTTGCCAGGCAGTTTGTCAGGATAATTGTCTGGCCGAAGCAAATACTCTTCTTCTTCGATGATGGCGTAGCCTTCTTTTTTATCGAAACTGTGATTTCCCCCCGTCATGACGTCGACGCCCGCTTGGCACATTTCAAGGTAGCATCTTTCGTTGAAGCCAAAACCGCCGGCCATATTCTCGCCGTTGGCGCAAACCATGTCGATTGAGTGTTTTTCCTTGAGTATGGGAAGGTAAGTCTGAACCATCTTTCGTCCAGCTTCACCCATAATGTCACCAATAAAAAGCAGTCGCATGATGAGGACTTTTCTAGCCTACTTGGCCAGACTTGTCGCCCTAGTTTCGCGAATGACAGTGACCTTGATTTGTCCAGGGTAGGTCATGTCTTGCTCAATTTTGGTGGCAATTTCTCGAGACATCATGACAGCTTGCTCATCTGTGACTCGTGAGTTTTCAACCATGACTCGTAGTTCGCGTCCTGCGGCAACCGCAAAGCTTCGCTCTACTCCGGGGTATTGATTGGCAATTTCCTCAAGGTCATTGAGGCGTCTTACGTAGTTGTCGAGTTGTTCTCGACGAGCCCCAGGTCGTGCGCCAGAAATCGCATCGGCTGCAATCACTAAGAAGTCCATCCAAGTTTCTGGTTTGACATCTTCGTGGTGGGCGCGAATAGCTTGAACAACGTCAGGGTGTTCTCCAAACTTTTTACATAAATCGGCGCCAATGACAGCGTGAGATCCTTCTGTTTCGTGGGTAAGCGCTTTACCAATATCGTGAAGTAAGCCAGCACGGCGAGCTTTCTTTTGATCAAGACCAAGCTCAGCAGCCATCAGACCACATAAGTGTCCTACTTCTATCACATGGTAATATTGGTTTTGCGAATAGCTATAGCGATACAGTAGCTGTCCGATAGTCTTCACTAACTCGGGGTGCATTCCAACTAGATTCAGTTCCAAGAGGGCTTTTTCTCCGGCGTCACGAATCTGAGAGTTAACTTGTTTGGTGACCTTTTCCACTTGCTCTTCAATTCTTGAGGGGTGAACTCGGCCATCGGCAATTAGCTGTTCGAGCACGGTTTTACCTACGTGGCGTCTGACTGGGTCAAAGCAACTGACAATCACTGTTTCTGGAGTGTCATCAATGATCAAATCACAACCGGTGGCCGCTTCAAGAGCTCGAATGTTTCGTCCTTCTCGTCCAATCAAACGTCCTTTTAGGTCGTCGTTTGGAAGGGATACAGCAGAGGTTGTTCGCTCTGGAATATAGTCAGAGGCATAGCGAGAAATAGAAACGGAAATAATTTTCTTTGCAATTTTTTCGGCGTCTTCTTTGGTTTGTTCTTCAATCAACTTGAGCGACTTAGCACAAGCTAGCTTAGCTTCTTCTTCGACGGTTTTAATCAAGGCAGCCTGAGCCTCTTTGGAGGTCATCCCAGCAACCTTCTCTAATTGAACCTGAATGTCGGCAAGTTCGCGACGGTAGTGCTCTTCTGTTTTTTGGGCAGATAATGTAATTCGGTCGTATTCTTCTTTGGCGCGCTCTGCTTGAACTTTAAGTCTCTCGGCATTTTCACGCTCGCCCTTTACTGCATCTCGATCGGTTTTTAGTTCTCGTTCGAGGTCTTTTGCTTTTTTCTCTGCCCGAGAAGCTTCCTCTAATTTAGATTGATAGCTTTGTTCGGCCTTGCGGCGAGCAGAGTCGGCCATGTCTCGAGCTTTTCGTTCGGCGTCTTTTTCGGTGTCTTTGGCTTCGCGTTTAGCGTCACGAAGGATGTCTTTGGCTTTCATTTCAGCGTCGGAAGTGACCTGCTTTCGCAGAGCTCTAACTACAAGCTGTGCGATGATAAATCCGCCGAAGACGGCTGAAAGTAGTGCGATGATAATGTTGATTAAGATAGGGCTCATAGTTGCTCCTTGAGATCAAAGTGAAAATTGTTTTCAGTTAAAATGGATTCGATAATTTGGTCACCTGAATGGAAATAGTCCTCAGGTAGGGTTTCAAATAGATAGTCGGAATGAAGCACTCCGATGCTTTTTATTCCGGGGTTGCTTTGTAAGTAGCGGTCGTAAAACCCACCACCTCGCCCAAGCCTTCGGCCTAAAAGGTCTGCAGCCGAGCACGGAACAAATAAAAGGGTGGGGACAATTTCAATGCTTCGGGCGGGGGCTTGCCACACTCCGAAGTCGCGGTTGAACTCTAGCTCTTCTGGATTGCAAGCATGAAAGCTTAGCGCGTCTGAATGGATGCGTGGGAATGCTGTAGAACAAAAATCCGGAGCGCTAGGTAGCTCATCGGGTTCATCCCAATCTTGACGTGGGCAAAAATATCCAATACTTGGAGTGTCATTGCCAAGTGAGGTTGAGCAGACAATCTCAGAAAGTTTAAACTCTTTCCAGGGTGACCACGTGCCTCTACTCGTGTTGGCCTTTAGCTGACGCTTCTTTAATTTCTTTCGGAATTCCTTTAAGCTCAAGAACTCTGTTGGCTCCCGAAAGAGAGTGCGCAATTCGTGCATCTCTTTGTTTTTGCGAAAGTCATATGTAACTTTCGAATAACCTTTCTAATAGGACTAACGGGTCTATAGTTTTGCTTTACTCAATTGCGACTCGACCCGGTTTATGAGTGCATCTGAGCTTTCGAGAACTTTTCTTCTTAAGGCCTTGAGCTTTTCTTGTTCATCAATGAGCTGCTCAGCAAGATTAAGGGCCACTAAAAGAGTTCTCTGATGAGGTGTAACATTGTCCGCTGCTTTTTCGCTAATCTCGTCGTAACAAGCCTGGACCATATCCTTGGTTTGCTTCAGAAGAGATGGTGTTGCATCCGTTTTTAATCGAAGGTGAGCGCCTCCCACGTTAATTTCTAGCACTTTAGGGGTGCCTTTTTGCGGTAGGGTTTCTATAACTGGCTCAACTTCGCTCATCTTGAATTTAGATTATCCCACATTTTTGCTGTGCAAAATAGCCTTAGTCTTAGCTTTAGGCGTTAACGCCACGAGTCTTTAGCTTTTTAGTCCAACAAGCGCTTTGCTGAAGGTGTCTCCATCAAAATCGACCATGTGATGGGCTTTTTCGCCCAATCCAAGACGTCGAATAGGGAGTCCGGTTTTACGCGCCACAGCAACAACTGCGCCGCCTTTGGCTGTCCCGTCGAGTTTTGTGAGCACAAGGCCTGTGACTTGAACGTCCTCGAGGAAGCTTTCCGCCTGCTTGATCATGTTTTGGCCTGTGTTTGCATCAAGCACCAAAAGAGTTTCGTGGGGAGCTCCCTCAAGAGCCTTGTTCATGACTCTCTTGTTTTTTGTGAGAGCTTCCATAAGTTGTTTGTTGTTGTGAAGTCTTCCTGCAGAGTCGCATAAGACAAAGTCAATGTTCTTTGCCTTTGCCGATTCAAGTGCATCGAAGAGCACTGCAGAGGAGTCCGCACCTTCACTCCCTCTTACGCAGGGAACGTCTAAGCGCTCTGCCCAAGTTTGTAATTGTTCAGAGGCAGCGGCACGAAATGTGTCTCCAGCCGCTAGTAAAACGCTGTGGCCTTTTTCCTTAAGCTCACGAGCAATTTTTGCAATGCTCGTGGTCTTTCCAACCCCATTGACTCCAACGAACCAAATCACTGTGGGGCCGCTTGTGTTAATCTTGCTTGGCCAGTTTTCAGAGGGAACCTGTGTGCTTTCTCCGATCCAAGTTTGCAATGTTTCAGCTAGAGCGACTTTCGTTTTCTCTTCGCGCTCCGATTCGGGAGCTGATAAAATTTCGTTCCAGTTGATGACGTCAATGGCGCTTGTCGTATTGGCAACTCCAAGATCGCTTGCCAGACAAGCCTCTTCAACGGATTCTTTGAGACTTTCAATTTCTCCGGCTTTTCCAAAAAATGAAAAGCGGGAACGGCTCTTCTCTAGGGCAGACCACCAAGGGTTTTCTTCCGAAACCTTTTGATGAATTCCAAGACTTGTTTTTATTCTAGGAGTGCGAACCTTCGCTCTTCGTCTAATATACCAAACAATTGGAACAATTAGCCCAAAGCTCCCAATTATGAAGGCGATCATTTCGGTTTGATTCAGGATAATCTCGCTGCCATTCATAACTCTCTACATAGGCAAAAAATGTGTGGATGACAATGTCTCAAATTAGAGCGTTGGCGAGCTTTTTTGAACTGGGCGAAATCACATGTAGAAATTTCTAAGTATATAAGCTGTTTAGGATAGTGGGTAATGAAGCCTAAGGTTGGAGAGGAGAATGTTTCTTTCCCCCAACCTTAGACCGAATATTTATTTAAATGTCTTGCTCAAAAGCACAAACAACATCTCTAAATTCATAGCTTTTGGCTCGGTCTTCTCCAGGTCCCTGCCAAACCACCATTAGATTGTTTGGTTGTTTCTTTCTGTTCGAGTCTTTAAGGATGCCGAATAGAGTTTTGTGTTCAAGGTGATGAACGTAGTTAATGCCTCTGTAATTGATGAATACAGAGCCCTCGTCTGCTTTGAAGATGATAGATCCAAGAGTGGGGTTGGCTACGTTGCCTTCCCATGCAAAGTCTTCGGCGAATTGTTGAACGCTTTCTCTCACAACTTCATACCCTCGGAGTTTGAACCCAGCTTCGTCGAATATCTCAACAGAGGCAGATCCAAAAACACCCAAAGACCCCCAGGTGGTGACCTCTACAATAACGAATTTTCCAGAAGCTAGTTCACCAGCGCATTGGGTGGCTTGTGCTCCAGCCGTGGCAAAAATAAACGACGATAATAAAAGTAACTTTCTCATAGAATCTCCTTTGCTCGAAGCACGGGCCTAACCCGGAGGTTCCAATAGAGCAAGAATTAAGTGCTGAGTGTCTAAACTTCTAAATCCAAATTTTTCAACATTTCGTTCATGTTGGCAAGATTTCCTGATAAAATTACTCGCTTGTCCTTGCCGCCCAGTGTGGTTAAGGCATCAATGTATTTTTGTCCCAACTCTAGCTTCACGGCTTCTTCGCCACCGGTGCCATTGATCTTCTCGGCAACCTTAGCAATTGACTCGGCGGTTGCTATGCCAATTGCTAAGATTTCCTGAGCTCGGCCTTGAGCTTCGTTGATTCTCTTTTGCTTTTCACCTTCTGAGCGGTTGATCATTTCGGTCATCATGCCTTCAGATGTGTTGATTAAGGACTGTTTCTCTCCAGTAGCTTTCTGGAGGATGGCTCTTCGGTTTCGCTCAGCAGTTACTTGCTTTTCCATTGACTGTCGAACCGATTCGGGGGGAACGAGGTTCTTGATTTCAAAGCGAAGAATTCTTACACCCCATTTGGCAGTGGCCTCATCAAGAACTTGCACAACTTTTGCGCTGATGGTTTCACGTTCTTCAAAAGTGCGATCCAGCTCAAGGGTTCCGATGATGGCTCTTGTGGTTGTTTGAGCTAATTGCACGGCTGCGTATCGATGGTCAGTGATTCCGTAACTTGCTTTCACTGAGTCGACCACTTGCATGTAGATCACTCCATCCACTTCCACTTGAATCTCATCCTTCGTGAAGCATTGTTGAGGGGGAACATCCAAAGTGTGTTCTTTTAGGTCTTGAATGTAGGCAATCTTGTCCGCAAAGGGGATCAGCATGTGAAAACCCGCGCTCAAGGTGGCTTGATATTTTCCGAAACGTTCTTGAATGTATTCAGTTTGCGCTGGAATAAGGCGAATCGATTGAATGAGGGCCGTGATCAAGTAAAGAAAAACACCGCCAGCAATGACTGTGAAAATAATTTTATCCATTTTTAGAAGCTCCTTTAGTGTTGTTCTTTAACTCTTCTACAAGTCCTTTAAGGGTCGCAAGTTCGGCTGGGAAAATTGAAACATTTCCGCTCTGAATAACCTGACTGAAGTTTGTGATGTATTGATCGACCAGTTTCATTTTAAGAGCTTCTTTCCCGCCAGGCTTTGCAATCGCATTCCCAACCAGTTCTAAGCTTTTAGCGGTCGCATCGGCGATAAGCTTTATGGACTCAGCTCGACCGTCGGCCTCGTTGATTCTTTTCTGCTTTTCACCTTCAGAGAGGTTGATTGACTTCTGTCGAGCCCCTTCAGAAACATTGATCAACTTCTCTTTTTCAGCTGTTGCTAGGGTGATCTCCGCGCGTTTGTCGCGTTCAGCTTCCATTTGTTTTTCAAGAGTATCAATGACGTGTCTGGACGGGGCAATGTCTTTAATTTCATAACGAAGCACTTTAACTCCCCAGGGATCAGAAGCTTTGTCGATTTCAGCGATGATTTTGGAGTTAACCGCTTCTCGCTCTGAAAAAATCTCTCCTAGAGAAATTTTACCGACTTCTGATCGCATTGTAGTTTGTGCTAAGTTGATGCTCGCGGCTAGGTAGTTGCCAATCCCGTAACTGGCTCGTTTTGCGTCCATGACTTGTAGGTAAAGAAGTCCGTCAACTTCAACTTGAATGTTGTCGCTGGTGATGACACTTTGCGAGGGGATGTCGATGACCTGCTCTCTGACTTCTTGTCGGTAGGCGACGGAATCAAAAAAGGGAATTAAAAAATAGATTCCGGGCTTTAAAAGCGCGTTGAATTTTCCTAAGCGCTCTATGACGACATTTTCTCTCTCGGGAACAATGAGGATTGTCTTCATGACAAGGACAATCACGACGAGGGCAAGTAATGATAAAAAAGTTAACATGTTATTTTTCTTCCTTTGTTTCTGCGGTTTTAAAAAGTTCTACAATATAAGTGATGTTATCTCGCCCTTGTATGGTTGCAGTTTCACCCTTTAAAATGGGAGTTCCATCGAGGCTTCGAGCTCTCCAACTTGAATCGCTAAAGCGAATTCGACCTTCTCCTTCAGAGGGAATGTCTTGAATAACAGAAACCTTGGTGCCAATTAGATACTTGTCTTCATCAACTTCAGTTTTTCGTCGAGCCTGCGGATAAAGCTTCAAAATTAATAGCCTTAAAGTGAATAGATAGAACAAGGAGGAGCCCATCCAGGTAATGATTTGAGTAAAAATATTTGAGAGTTGTTCGTAGTGGATTCCAATTGCTACCGTGAGAGCACCCATGCCAATGAACACTGAAATTAAGCCTGGGGCAAGAAACTCAAGAAAGACAAGAAGGACTCCCATTCCGACCCAAAACTCAAATGTGGACACAAAGTTCATCGCCAGGATGATAGTGCCTAATTCGAGGTCGGAAAAGGCCGTAATTGGAAATCTGCTATCTAGGAAGACTCTAAAGTTCTAAATCGGCCGTAGTCGAACTAGGGACCCTTGATCTTTACGTCCTAGGTTCTTTGGAAAATGAGAAAGCTATTTTCATTTCCCTTTCGAGGCATTAGGTATTTAGGAGGAAAATGCGAAAGTTTTTAGTTATCGCTGTAATGGCTTTTCTGTTAGGGATCTTTTTTTGGGCTCCAACAAAATCAGGCGGTTGTTACAGTCGCCATATGAATGAGGCCATTGAATTGAATCAGGCGCGCTTTGGTCCTTATTCCGACCTAAGTAACGGTCGCTCTATCCTTGTGTCCTCTGCTCTTATTTTTATGGAAAAAAGTTCTCTGTTTCTTGCAAAGATCTGGTCTAAGTATGATTTTGATCAAAGGGATCGTTCCTTTTCTCGACGAGGTGTTCCTGTAATGTGTAACAATCTAATTGAAATGTCTTTAACTCCAGAGTTTCAGACCAGTAGGGGACAAGTTTTCGAAGGCACTCATAATAGTTTGGACGCAAAGCAAGTTGCGCGCTCTCTTGAAACAGCGTATTTGAACGGAGGGTTTCAAGGGTTAAAGAGCGAAGTTTTATCTCAGATTAATCAGCTTCCAGAAAAGCGAACAAATTGTTTACTAAGACATTTTCTCGAATCCATTGGAAGAGCGAGTGCTTTGGCTCCTTTGCAAATTAAGCTTTCTGAAGACAGAGGACTTTCTTCGCCTCAAGAATTGATCGAAGATTTCATAGAATTTCATTTGTTAGGCCTTTCGATGGCCAGTTGGATTGATCGATTGGCGCTTCCGATCCAAGAACAGGGTGTTCCGATTCTTTGCCAGGATGTTCCGCATATACCCATACCCTAGGCGGTAGAAGACAAAAAATTGCTCTCTTATTTCTCGCCACCCAAGACACGGTAGAGTGTGCGCTCGGAAATGCCAAGTAAGCCAGCCGTTTGTCGACGGTTGCCACCTGTAAGCAACATCGCTTCGCGAATAGCTTTTCGTTCTACAGAGGCTAAATCAGGAAAGTTGATGCCTTCTGGTCCAGATGTGTGAGAGGAAATATTCTCCGGTAGAACATCCTTATCGAGGAAACCTTCACGTATCTGTTCTGGGGCCGCCATAACAATGGAAGATTCCACAACGTTTTCTAGTTCTCTAATGTTGCCCGGCCAATCCCAACTCCAAAGCGATTGAAAGGCTTCCTGCGTATAGCGGAGGGGTTCAATGTTGTTCTTTTCGCAGTAACGATCCAACAAGGAAGGCACGAGCCAAAAAAGGTCTTCTTTTCTCTCTCGTAGTGCGGGGATCGTAATTTCGACAACTCGAAGGCGATAGAGAAGATCTTCCCGGAATAATTTTTCCGACACTCTAGAGGTTATGTCTTGATTGCTTGCCGATAGGATTCTTACGTCTGAAGAAATAGCTTTGTTGCTTCCTAGTTTAAAATACTGACGGTCTTGAATGAATTGAAGTAGTTTTGCTTGAAGAGCTGTGGATAGATCGCCAATTTCATCCAGCAGAAGTGTGCCCTTGTCAGCCGCTTGAATTTTACCTTCTCGGTTTGCGGTGGCCCCAGTAAAGGCGCCTTTTTCATAGCCGAACAACTCACTTTCAAGTAGGTCCGCAGGAATGGCGGCGCAGTTGAGAGCTACAAAGGCTTCGTTTTTTCTGGCTGACCAGTTGTGGAGCTGTTTCGACAAATAGCTCTTCCCTGTTCCCGACTCACCCAAAAACAAGACGTTTGCATCGGATTGAGCCGCTCTTCTAAGTCGCTCTAATACCTTGGCATAGCTGGGAGAAATTTGTGTCTTTGCAAACGGTAGTGGGTTTTCGATGCTTCGATTTAAAAGCTCTTCAATTTTTTCTTTAAGAACTTTAAATTTAATAGGCTTAGGAATCACATCAAAGGCGCCCGACTTCATGGCTTTGACGGTGTCTTCTATCGTTCCAAAAGCCGTGACAAGGATTCGTTGAACATCAGGTCTGATGATGCGTGCATTTTGAAGAAGTTCAATCCCATTCATACCGCCGGGCATTTTTAGATCAGTTATCAGGAGTTGAATCTTTTCGTTGCTGCGTAAAATTTCTAAGCCATCTTTGGCCGATGTAGAAAGAACGCACTCATAACCAGAACGCTGCAGTAGGGCCGCTAGGCTTTCAATATTTTCGCGTTCATCATCAACGAGCAAGATCATAGAGTATCCTTATGCAAAGAGGTCTGAGGCGGGTCAAGCTCTTTCGAAATTTCGACGCGGGCTCCGAAATCTGCTGAGGCTGAGAGAATCTTGAGCTCAGCGCCGTAGGCTTCGAGCATTTTCTTAGAGGTCGGAAGCCCGAGTCCAGTGCCTCCCTCTTTGGTTGTTTGAAAAACTTTGAATGGGCGAGCAAGGTAGTCATCGGTAAAACCAGGCCCTGTGTCCTTGATGAGCAGTCGCCAGAGCTTTTGATTTTTTCTGGCTTCAAAAACAATCTCTCTGCGGGCACTCATGTCCTCCATAGAATCAAGAGCGTTCTTTACGAGGTTGATTAAGACAGCCTTGCTTACGCTGGAGGGTAAGGGCACTTCAAAGTCGTCTCCTCTAAAGCTCAAAATAACATTCCGAGACTCTAGATCTATGTTGAAAAGGTTTCGAATGTTGTCATAGAGCTCCTTTGAGCGCATGCAGTGTTGCTCTTCCTCTGGTGGGGCTTCCAAGCTTTTGGGCTTTTCTTCACTCGAGGGTAGGGTGTCGCTGCTCATCTTGGCTTTTGTGCTTCGAAGGTGACTTTCGGTTAGAGCGTCGAGCCGATCGATTTCTTTTAAGATTGCTTCAATGGCCTTGGCCAGTTCGGGGTTTGCGTCTTCAAGTAGAAACTCTAGCTTTAAAGACATGCTATTGAGTGGATTTCTAATTTCATGGGCCAGCTGAGCTGCCATTTCGCCCATGGAGGCTAGCTTCTCTCGTTCGATGAGTTTGTTCAATAGCTCTTCATTGCGCTTGCTCAAATGATATAAGAGGGTGATGAGCGTTCCTGCGGATTTCTCGGTTTCTTGAGCCTTGGAAACTCTTTCTTCTACTTGTTCCGAAAAGGTTTGGAAGGATTGAATGTTCTCCCGCACAGCATCGACTAAGTTTTGAATCTCGAGCGGTGGAGATAATAGACCCGTGCCTCTAGCGCTTGGAGGGGCCCACTTTCCAAAATCCTTTGAGCGAAACCATTCCTCTAAATGTTTTAAAGGAGTGAGCCATTTCCAAAGCAGAAACAAGAGGGCAAGCGAGGTGAGTAGCCCTAGTGCGAAAGTGCAAATCCAAATAATAAAAGATCGAGAAGTGTTTTGAGAGAGTTCCAGCAGTTGGATGGAGAAATTACTTTTTAGTTTGCGATGGGATAAGTCTATCCGGTCCCGTAAACGTTTAAGGTCATAGAGGGCAGAAAGTTCTGTATTAAAGGAGGCTAGTTTCTCTGAATACAATCGAGCTTGCTCTGCCCATTCAATGAGTTCCTTTTCAACGATTGGGCTGAGTTTGCTTTGTCTTTCATTAAGGGACAAATTTCTAGAGGCTGGTCCCAGTCTTATAAGGGCAAGGCGAGGAGCCCTTTTAGGGCTCTGTTTTTCGGCCAGGGCACTGACGAGCTGAATTTCACGAATTTGAAGATCTAGCTCCAGTCGAATGTTCTCGAGAAGATTGATGGTGGGCAGAATTTGAGTGTGCATTGAGTTAGAAAGGTTTAAAATTTTATTCTGCGCGACAAGTGAGAAAAACAAGCTCACCAAAGAAGATAAAATAATAATTATCAGGAACTTAAGTGATCGACCTTTAAGGCTTCCTACCCCAGATCCCTTGCCGTTTAGTCTCGAAAACACACCACTTATGTTAAGCGACAATCAAGTTTCCCGCCAGAACTTCCGAATAAAGGTCATGAGGGGAGAATAGCGAGTATGTCATTGCGCTATAGCACTGAAAATACACTAAAAAGTGATTTTTCTAGAGGGGGCATTCTTCTTGCCTTTCTTTGTTTAATCTCAAGTTTCTCTTCTGAGGCTGTGAACTTTGGAAATGACTATGATGTTGCCGGACTAATTGGCGCGTGTGGTTTCACTCGACAGGTTCCTGCTGGCTATCCTTTTAGCGAGAACAGGGTGAAAGATACCTGGCGTTGGGAGCCTGGCCGTAATCCTTTGTATGGCCAAGAGTTCAATCCAACTGCGGCCCTAGCTTACACCCAAAGAACTTCTGTGGGTGGCTTTGCTCATGCTAGTTGTGAAGCACTTCTTTTAGATGGTTTGCTTGCAGAGGGTGGTGCAACCGATAACTCTCTTGCTGCTAGAAGGTGCATGAGTTACCGGACTTCTTTTTATTCGCGTAAAAGAAACCTTGAGGCAGCAACGGCTTCTTCGAGAAACTCTCGCTTTGGTGGGAGGCTTCCCGAGGTTTGTAAAAATCCGAATGCTCAAAATAAAGCACACTTTGCTTGTGCCTTTGCCAAACATGAAAATCAATTTCGCGACTACGATATTCAGTTAGATGCGATGAATGATATCGAAACTCTTTGCACAGGTGTCGGGGTTCCACCCATTAAGACTCAAGCTCCTCAAGTTGCAAGAAGAACTGCCGGACTTGACCCTTATCATCAAAGTCAAAGTTGTATCCCTTATGGAAGTGGCAACATTATTATTAATCAACCACAGCGAAGAACTTTAGAAGTTGTGGGCGATATTGCGGCGAATCTTGGGTCGATTTGGGCTTTGGATAGAGCCAACAGTCGGCAAAATCAAAACGCGCAAAACGCGATTCATTACAATTACAAGTTAGGTCTTGGAAGCGTTGTTACTTCAGGTGCCAACGGGCAAATGGGTTTTGTCAGTGGTGGTAGCGGAGCCTACGGTGGATTTGCCGGAGCAGGCTTTGGGGCTGCGGGCGGCTGTGCCGGCTATGCGGGCGGCGGATATGCTGGTGGCGGTGTGATTGGTGGAATCGGCGGAGCTGGTGGAGCTTACGGACACGGGGCTTATTCTCCCTGTGGTTATGGTATGGGTGCTTATGGTGCGGGCGGCGGTTATGGCGCTGGCGGTGGTGCTGGATATGGTTACCCCTATGGTGGCGGTGGCTACGGCTATCCCTATGGTGGAGCATATGGCGGTGGAGCTGGTGGCTATGGCCAAACGGGCTACCCTTATTTTGGTGGCGGTGGCGGCGGATATGGTGCTGGCGGATCACCTTGGGGTGGAAGCTACGGCGCTGGAAGTCCTTATTTTGGTGGATATGGTGGAGCCGGAGCTTATGCTCAGGCAATGCTTAGAGACATGAAGAAGATGCAACATTATGCGACTGAACTTTCTCAGCAAGAAAAGCAAGCGCAAGCTTTGGATAAAGACATGCAACGGCTTTACGAGAGAAGAACAAACATAGATCGCAATTACTACACAACTTACAACCAGTTTGCTCAAACCAGCGCTAACTACGCAGGCGGTGGAGCTGGTGCTGGCGGTTATGGAGCTGGTGGCTATGGCGCCGGAGGCTACGGTGGTGGCGGCTACAGAGATCCTGCCTATAGTGGTGGCGGTGGCTATGCTGCTCCTTACTATGGTGGAGCGGGCGCTGGTTCTTGGGGCAATGTTTATGGAGGCGGGCAATACTGCCTAGTTTCTCCTTGTGCTGGCGGAGTTGGTGGTGGCTACTATCCTCCTTATGGCAGCGGAACTAGCTTCAACTTGAATCTAGGTTATTCGCGAACGAATTAACCTTAGTTTAGTTGCTCGCGAAGTTGCTTTAAAAGAAGTTCTTCACTAGAGAAATTACGCTCTTGGGCAGAGTTTAAAGTTAAGCTCAGATTTTCTTTTGTGGAAATTCCACTCAGATTCTCTTTGTAAGAATATTCAGCTCGATCACCTTCTGAATCGGTTACAAATCCAGTTCCGTTGTTTTCAAAATCATCCACCCAAAGTAGTCGGTCTAAAAAAAACTGAAACCGTTGGCTGATGGGAAACTGAGCGTTCGAATCTTCGAATGAAGCTTCTAGGTAGGCGCTTCCAACCGCTTCGTTGGCAAAGTCGTCTTCTCGACTGAAGGTCACTTTGCAGTTCTTCATTTCCACGTCGGGAAGTGATTTGCCTAATTGTTTTTGAATCCATTCGCAGCCGTTGTCGACAAAGCTTCTTCGGAAGAGGGTTTCTCTTGCGGTGTCTAGGACGAGTGTTTCATCTTTACGGAATTGATTGTAGAAAGTTTCACAACTTTGCCCGTTTGAATTGCGATCGGCCTGGAAAGTTGGAGAGCCGTATCTTTGGGCTATGCGAATCTGCGTGTCTGAGACGGATTCGATTTGGTGTTGGATTTGTTCGGACAAAAGAGCGCAGCCATTGAATTTGAAGTTGTTGTAGTTGCGAGTCCTAAAGGTAACCTCTCCTTGCTGGGCCAAGCCATTTGCTTGGAGGCTATCTAGGTATTGCTTGCGAACCTCTGTGTCGCCCTCTACTGAGTCGGGAACTTGGTCGTCTTTATATTGCCCACAAGACCCCAGAACAAAGCCCACTAGAGCGAAGAGGAAGATTAAGATGATCTTATTGACGGAAAATAGAGAGTTTTGCTGAGCTCCAATCATGGGGTCAACCTACTCTAAACGCTCAATTTAACCAAAACTTTTGAGCCATATTCCCCATGCGCGGCGCAGCTTTTGGTGATTTTTGTAAGTGGGGTTGGCTTCATTCTAAATAATGGTTTCGGGTCAAATACTTAACAGAATCTTAACGCTGCCTTCTTGCTTTTTGATATATAGTTAAGACATGACATATTCAAAATTATTCATCGCATTTGTGATTTCTTTGTCTTCTGCATGGGTGATGGCTCAGCCAAAACACGAACAGGATTTCACCGAATTCAAAGTTTCAGATAAAGACTCGGAGCCCGATGAAGAATCAGGTGATCTGCGGCCTTTGACGGGTTTAGATAGGATCAACGCTTTTTTATATAATAAGCCCGATCTTTCTCGGGACCGGCTTCATAAATCATTTCCGATATCCCTTGGTCTCCAAGATATAAGGGGTGTTTATCAAGAAGAACTTGGGCGTGTGAGATCGTCTGGGGGACTCCGCGGTTTTTGGGCGGAAGACGTGTTGCTTAAATCTGGTATCGTAGAAGAAGATATCAAAAAAGCAGGTGGCAACATCCTGAGTCTGATAGAGTTGCTGAAAGAAAAAGGGTGGACGCTTTCTGAACAACCACAGCCAGGGGCTCTTGTTGTGCATCCAGATGCACCCACGCGCGATCTACTTAGTTCGACTGCCTTTGTTGGAAAAGATGTTTCTAAGCGTGTTTATTTGGATAACTTTAAAGTTAGGGAGATCGAGGTCGATGCCAATGGTTCTGTGCAAAAAGCATCTGGTTACGTGCAGGATCGCGACCGGAAATTTTTCAAGATTGCTAAGTATATGATTCCGCCCAAGAAATAGCTCCGGAACTGACTTTAGTTCATATTCTTAAATTTACACTTGACTAAAATGATAATGATTATCATTTTCACTTGCCATGTTAGGGAGCCTATTTTTAATTTTTGGATTGTTGTCGTCGACTGCTGCTTTTTCTCACTCTCAGATGAGCGAAATCTCACCTGAAAAACTATTGAGTGTTTATTCAGAGATCATCAAGACTTTAGAGGGGCCCTTTGCCTCGGGAGCAGAAAAGCGAAAGTCTTGGTTTGTATTTGAAGGCGACATGGTTGCCTTTGACGAAAGCAAAATGAACGAAGCTTTGGCTCAAGTTGTGCTTACTCTAAAGAATAAACAAGCTCTATTGGAGGACTTCCAAGAAGAGCAGGCTTCCGAGGAGCCTTTGTCAGAAGCCGGTTTCTTTCAAAGGTCTTACTTGAAGTTCAAATCTTTATTTGGCAAAGCTCCCTTCGCCACAGCGCAGCTGGCTGGAGCGTCGGCTTCCATGATTTACGAACATGGGCCTTTGTTGTTTGCTGTGATTGCAGTTAGTCAGGTTTCTTGGGAGTTGCTCGAGTCTGTGGTGAGTGTTGCCGTGGGGGCAGGTGGTGCTCACGTTGCTTGCACAATCTTTAATGCAGCACTCTTGGCGACGGCTACTTCGGCAAATAGGACTCTTAAACTGATGCGTTCATTTCCAGAACAGCTCTCTTATCGCCAAAAGATGGGATCTGCGTTTATTTCTTTGTTGCGAGCATTGAAAGCAGGATTTGCCTTTAACAAAGTTCTTGTTCAGCTAGGCACGGGAGGGCGATTTGTGAGTGCCTCTGGTTTTGAGAAAATGTTAGAAGAAAAAGGATTAGAACTTTCCTCTGAGGAAGATTTTTTTGTAGACGAACATTTTGTTGCTCCGGTTTGGGCGCAATTTCACCAGATTCCTAGAGAGTCTTCCAAGTCTTCCTCCGTTAAAGAAGACTTGGATAACGTTTTTAATGGGGGTTTCAGCTCTCCCTCACGTATGTTGTTCTAGAAAGTCACATGCGAGGACTGAAGCTTTTGCCTAGACTCGTCGATATGATTGCCATGCAGAAGATATTCACTCCAGAAGATAGAGCCTCGTTTGTTGCAGGTGTTTCGGCTCTTTTCTCAGTTGAGAAAATGTCTGAGTTTTTAAAAGTAAAGAAACTAACAGGAATCGTTCGCTCCGCTCTCAACGAGTATCGTTTGGCGATCGAACCCTTTGCAAACTTAGAGCTAGAGTCTTTGAGCCCAGTTTGGGTAAAAGAAGTGAGGTCCAAGGTAGGCCTCATCTTTGACTCTTTGATTGTTTCAATGAAGCAACTTCAGGATTTGATGATCTTAAAAGACAAAGAGCCGCTCTTTAGCAAGGATAGTTTTGAGGTGTTGAGTGAGCGTTTTATTGGGATTCGTTCTCAAGCTAGAGGATTGCGTCGGGGCTTTAGTTGCCAAGAGTCTTTAATCTAGCTTCGTGCCATTTCTAAAATGGATTTGATAGCCCAAAAATGTAGAAAAGCTCCCAGGCTTACTAGTGCGTGAAAAACCTCGTGATATCCAAAAAACTGTGGAATGAGTTTAGGTCTCTTCAATCCGTAGCAGACTGCACCAATCGAGTAAGCCAGGCCACCTCCGGCAAGTAGGGCGAGTTTAGCTGTTCCAAGTGAGGTGTGAAGTTCGGAAACGTAGGGAAGAACCATGTATCCAGCGAAGAGGTAGATGAGTGCGCTGACGATCTTGGGTAAGTTTACAAAAAAGAGGGATTGAAGAATTCCAACTAGAGCAACACCCCAAACACTTAGCAAAAGTTTGGTGTTGGAGCTCTCCGAAAGTGCAAAGATTGAAACGGGGGTAGAGGTGGCTGCAATCAAAAGGTAAATCATGCAATGATCTAATTTTTTCATGATTTTGCGGGGCTTTGGTTCCCAGTGGATTCGGTGGTATAGAGTGCTAACTCCGAGCATGAGGAGTAGGCCTAGTGTGTAAATAGTTGTGGCGATGTATTCAAGTCGACTATTGCAGGTTGATATTAAAAAACCACAGGCGCCTAAAGCAACAAAAAAGCTGGCCTGATGGATGTGTCCTCTTAAGAGGGGTTTTTGTAAATTCACTCGGCTCAGTATGGGGCCCTTTGCTCATGTTGACAAATAGATTGTGTGTTCTCAATGCGCAGTGTTTGGCGCGCTTGCTTCTTCGTTCATTTGAAAAATGGGTGTTTAGCTGCAAAGGTGTAATTTATGGATGTAAGTTTTATAGATGCTTCGATTATCTCTGTGTATTGCGTTGTTTTGATTTTGGTTGCGCTTTGGTGTTCTAGAAAAATCAAGAATCAAAAACAATACTATGTCGGTGATCAAAGTATTAAACCCTACCACATTGGATTTTCTGTTGCGGCCACCGATGTGGGTGGGGGGTTTTCCATTGGTCTTGGTGCATTGGGTTTTACCATGGGAATCTCTGGCTCTTGGTTGTTGTTTTCGGGGTTGCTTGGGGCTTTTCTTTCTGCGGTGTTCTTTATTCCTAGGTTAAAGCTTCTAGAGAAGAAACACTCTTTGATGAGTTTTCCTCAGTTGTTTGAGTCGCGCTATGGAAAAACGGCGGCTGCCTTGGCTGCGTTGATATCTATCGTTGGCTATGTGGGCTTTACCTCTTCGCAGTTGATTGCTGGATCAAAATTGAGCACTGTGATCGCTCCAGAATTTACTTCGACTCAGATATTGTGCTTTTTAGCTTTGTTGGTCACTTTTTACACGGCAATGGGTGGTTTTGCAGCTGTGGTCTACACGGATAGCATTCAATGGTTTGTTCTTTTGTTCGGATTAACTTTTTTCGCATTGCCTATGGCTTTCATGCGGGTGGGGGGGCTTGAGGGCCTACAGGCATCTCTGCCCGAAGGTTTTCTAAACCCTTTCAATATTTCGATCAAACAGTTCTGGAATTGGATGGTGGCCATCGTTCCAATTTGGTTTGTTGCGATGACTCTCTATCAACGAGTTTTTGCATGCAAAAATGTTAAAGATGCTCAAAGAGCTTGGTATATAGCAGGCTTTTTGGAATGGCCTGGAATGGCTTGTGTGGGTGCTTTGTTGGGTTTAATCTCTAAGGCTGCCTTAGAGCAGGGCCTTTTCACTTCCATTGCTGTGGGGGTGGAGATTGATCCGGAATTAGCCATTCCCTTGCTGTTGAAAAATATTCTACCGATAGGAGTATTGGGTCTGGTATTTGCTGCCTATTTGTCGGCAGTTTTATCTACTGCGGATAGTTGTCTAATGGCTGCTTCCGGAAATTTATTAAGTGATGTCTTAGAGAAAGTTTTCAAGAAGAGTTCATGGAGCCAATCACAGTTTTTATATATTTCAAAGCTGTGCACATTGGCTCTTGGTCTCATTTCACTAATTATTGCTGTGAATTTTAAAAGTGCATTGAGCTTGATGCTTTATTCTTATTCTTTCATGATCTCGGGCTTAACTGTTCCTGCCATAGCTGCTGTGTTAAAAACTCGTTTTTCACAAAAAGCAGCCATCTCCGCAATGCTTGGGGGAGGAGTGACTACCGTCGTATTGTCTCAGGCCCATTTTTCTCCCTATCTGTTTGGCTTGGATGCTAACACCTATGGATTGATTGTATCGTTTATGTTTTTCGTCGTGATCAATCGTTTTAGCGAAAACTCCAAGAGGGATATGATTTTTTAAGCCACTTTTGATCGAGAAAACTTTCCTTGGAATGAGTAAGATCGATCCCCACCAGAGTGTTTGGCCTCGTTTAGAGCCTTGGCCGCACATTTTATTGCTTGATCTAAGTTTTCTAGTTCGTTGCTAGCCAAGTTTGCGATGCCAATGCTAGTGGTTGTACTCATGCTTAGCTTTTCTTTGTCGAGCACTCCAATGTTTAAGTAGGCAACCACTTCTCTGATCTTTTCTGCTTGCTCCATTGCTTTTTCTAGGTTGGTTTCGGGCATGACAATGAAAAACTGCTTTGCCGAGTATCTGGCTGCAAAGTTTGTGATGGGAAGAATATCATCGATTGTTTTACCAACGACTTTGATGACTTCACTGCTTTGATCGGTGCCATAGGAGTCGCTAATCTGATCAAAGAAGTCTAGTTCAATCATTAGTATCGAAAGGTCTCGATTGTTTTGTTTTGCTAGTTCAAAGGCCCGAGGGGCATGATCATCGAAATATTTTCGATTCTTTAATCCGGACAAAAAGTCCTTTGATATTTCGATGTTTACCTTTTCGATTTCCATTTGCTTAGCGCTCAACTGTAAGGAGAGTCTTCGAAATTGTTTTGATAGCTCGCCAAGTTCGTCGCTCGAATTCACCCCTTCATTCGAGAAGAAATTTCCTGCTGAAATCTCTTCAACAAGTCGTCTGAGTTTGCCAAAGGACCCAGACATTTTTCGAATGAACAACATGGAGATTATGATTGCAAGGCTTGCTAGTATGACTGCAAGGAGCGTGAAGTCGATATACATTTCATCATTTTTACCTAGTGCTTTGTCTTTTGAAACAGACACGATTAAGGCCAATCGAGGGCTTAGCTTGTGAAATCCGCCGAGATATTCTGCTCCAGATTCCGACGTATATTCCATGCTTCCTTCTCCAGCAGGTGTTTCTCGAGAGGCTGTGATGATTGGATGATCTAAGTCGAAGCGTTTACCTTTGAAGCGTGCACGATCAGCAACATACATTCCACTTTGTAAGTCCACAAAGGCTACGTTGCCGCCAGGAATCTGTGAAAGTCTATCAACAAGCGCCGTTCCCGAAAAGTTAAAGTTTATCAAAAGACTAGGGCTTCGAATAATGTAGCTAATTCCCGGATTAGAAGGTTCAGAAATCATAAAGCGAAGTTCGCCAACAGGAAAGTTCTTAAGCTCCTCGGTGAATTTTGAAAAATTTTCTTCCTTAGCGTTGGAACGTCCTTCTTTTGGCCGTTGCCAGTTAAAGAGCAAACGACCTTTAGGGTTGAAAACAGCCACTCGGGATAGGTCGCTTAGGGTTTCAAATTGTGAGCTTAGTAGAACTTTGCTCTTAGCGGAAAAGCCATGGGATTCCATTTGCTGTGAAGTATTGAGGATGGCGGCTTTATAGGAGTTCAATAGGTCTTTTACACTCTGCCCAACCGAAGATCCAAACAAGTTGCGAATATAGTGGACCTGTTTAATTTTATTTTCTTGGAACTTGAAGCCGACATACACTCCGTAAAGCCCGAGTGAAATTATGGTGGATAACGAGAAGAGAATCGCAATTTTGATAGCCCAAGTGAATCGAAAGTTTTTTTTCACTGAATCTGGAGAATCCTTCCTCATGTATAGCTCATCGGCTAGATTAGACTGCAAGCTTAGAACATAACTTTGACTCTTGAGGAAACAGGGAAATCAACCGACTAGTCTTTGTGAAATGGATTTTACCAAGCTCAAGTGGGCCTAGTTTTGGCAGTGAGGACTCTTGGCGTTTACCTTTGCACATTGCCGTCATCGTTTTGACGTTTTCAGCCGTTTTGTTTGCGGTTAACAATTTCCTAAAAATACAAGCGATCGAGTCAGGGCCTGTTGTAGGAACGGTTGAGATTCTCGCGGGAGAGGCCGAGAGAAAGAGTCGTTTTTCTTTCGACTTTGAACGCATTCAAAATGAAGATCTCTTATACGCGGGAGATAGCCTTTATGTAGGAAAGGGCTCTAGAGCAAAGCTGACTTTAGACAACGGGTCGAGCTTCGAGCTGGCTGAAGGTTCGATGGTAACTCTCAAATTGATAGAGGATTCTCTCTATAAGAATTACGACCTTCGGTTATTCACTGGTGTTCTAAAATACTTAAGAGGGGTTGATGGTGACGTTAAGTCCTCACGGTTGCTGTTGACCGTATCTGAAGACATTAAAGTTAATTTGTCGAAACACGAGGCCCTTGAGCTTGCTTATAGTGAGCGGGGTCCCGATGGAGTTTTCGAAGTTAAACAGGCTGATTTTCCTGTAGTTCTTGAGAAGAATTATTTTGATCGGATCGTAAAACATCGAGTTGAAGTTGCGCGCTTGGGAAGAGAGCAAAAAGAAAACTCTGAGAAAGCTCGCCTCGCCTGGATGGCATCGAGAACTCTTGCGAGTGATGGTTTTTTTGAGCCTATCAATGATTTTACGGTGGCGTTGCCGCGGCCAAGGACACCACTGGGTGGTCTCTGGTTTAAGAACCGGTGGGGCTTTTTTGGTCAGTTAGGAAATTCAATTGTTACCCAGCAGATAAGAAACACGAGCGTTCAAAGCGGGGTGGGCGAATCCAGACAAGTGGCTCTTAGGGCTGGTGTTGGTGCATGGTATGGCAACTTCGTTGCGGAAGGCCATTGGCGTCAACGTTTGATCAATACAACTGATGATAACTTTTCGCCGAGATGGCTTCAGGCCTTTGGAGGTTTGCACTTTCCGCTCGGCAGATTTTTGTATTCGACGGCACACTTAACTTTGTTAGGTGGGTTTGAAAGATACGATAACCAAGGTGGTTCAAACACGTCGGTTTATCTGTCGGGGTATGGTAGTCCGGTGGCCGGATTTAGAACGCGCTTTGTGTTTAATGAACGATTTGAAACGGGCGGCGACTTTTATGCAACCCTTTTCGCCAATGGATATAAGAGCTTTGTACAGGGGGATGTTCGATACTGGCTTGATCGTCGCTGGTCGATTGGCGCTGGGTATTGGGTGGACATTGCGAAGATTCAGTTAAGAAATAATTCGGTCTTTGAAGAGCGATCCTACGCTCTCGAATCTTACTTGCGATACGTCTATTAGTTAAGGTTTTGTTAAGGTTTAATTATATTTTCAACAAATCAATAAAGTGGTTATATCTTAACTCGACCCAGGTTAGTGAATGTCCGATAAATAGGGAGTTAGGCTATTTAACATAAAAAAGGGATGTTCATGGAACGTAATGGGCTTGAAGCTTCAAAAAAACTAGGGGTGTTGCTTCTTGGTTTAGTTTGGCTTTTGTCTGCCTGCGGAGAGGTTTCTGTCAGTGGTTCTGAGAATCTTGATGGACAACCCGCAGGGACAGAGGATCCAACTATAATCTTTCTTTCAATCGATCCTTCCACTTTCTCCACCTCAGACACAACTCCCACAATCTCGGGAGCCACCGGTAATAATGCAGACGTTGTAATTCTGTATTCAAACTCTAGTTGTTCAATGGAATTAGTTCGTGGCTCCGCAACGGCTTTCGGAACGAGCGGCCTCACAGCCACAGTGAGTAGCAATTCAGTTACTCAAATTTACGGAAAGGCATTTCGAAGTTTTGGCGATTTCGAGAATCAAGTCGCCTCAGATTGTACTTATCTTGTAACTTACACTCACAGTTCTGGTGGGCCGGATGTCCCTGGGATAGTCTTGAACACTCCGGCGACCTCGCCAAGTAATTCAGACGACACGCCTACATTTGATGTTGATCTAGAGACTGGAGCTACTTTTGAGTCTCAAGTAATCACGACTCTAACTCTTCATTCTGACTCCGCGTGTAGCTCTGGTGCCTTGGCTACCTTGAACAACCCTACAGGAACTTCAGTTCAAATAACAGCCAGTGCTCAAGCAGCAGATTCTATCGTTACCTATTATGTCAAAGCGGACAAAGGATTTGGTTTATCCTCTTGTTCTCTTGCGCACGGAACTGTAGGCAAAAGAATGGTCAGCTATGAATATGACCCGACTCCTCCGAGCTATCCAAACATCGTATTGCAATCACCAGCCTCAAGCCCAGGTGCGGACGACACTCCAGCCTTCACTGTTACAGTGGATGGTGGCAGTAACTTCACTATTGCCGACTGGTCACGCATTGATCTATACGCTAGTCAGGATTGTAGCGGATCGAGCATTGCCAACAACGCCTCGCTCACTGGCGCCGACACTTCAGTTATTTTGACTGCCGGGTCTAGCATCGGCGCCTCAGGCACCTATGAATTTTCAGTCAAAGCCACTGACGATGTCGGTAACACCATCTGTTCGTATGCCGAAGGCAGCTCAGAAGCTGATCTAGATTTTGAAACTTACGAACTTGACACTACCCCACCGGCCTTCCCTCAAATTGCTCTAAACTCTCCTGCCACTTCACCCAACACGGATGACACCCCAACCTTTGTTCTAACTCTGGAAGGCGCTGGCAATTTTGTAAGCACCGACATGATTACGCTTCACGAAACAGCAGATTGCTCGGATGGCGCTGTTGCTACTAAGACAAGTGTTGCGGCCGATTCTACAACAATCACCCGTGCAAGTGGCATGAGCGAGGGCACTCTTGTTTTTAGGGTTAAGGTCACCGATTTAGCTGGTAACTCAACCTGTTCGGATGACGATCCCGACAATGATGGAGAAGCTAATGACTATGCTACCTACGAATATGACAACACTCCTCCCGTATATCCCACAATTGCTTTAAACACTCCTTCCACATCTCCAGGAAATGACTCCACTCCAGCTTTTGAAGTGGGTCCTGAAACTGGATCCTCCGCGGCCTCTGATACGTTCGAACTCTTTGCCTCAACTAATTGTTCAGGAAGCGCATTGGATACGGAAACAGGTTCAGCCGTTACGTTGTATTATCCTGAGGTTGGTGGGGGCGATGCTCTTTCCGAAGGCAGCTATACATTTACGGTAAAGGTCACGGATGTTGCCGGAAATACAGTGTGTTCAGCGGATGATCCTGATGCCGACGGAAACGGTGATGATTATGTAACCTATGTCTACGACAACACTCCTCCTGATGAGCCAGAGATCATGATTGCCATTCCTGGCACTTCTCCAAGCACAGACTCTACACCGAGCTTCACGGTCAGCCTTGAAGAAGACGGAAATATTTTAAGCACTGACACGGTTGGCATCCACAGCAACGACACGTGTACGAACTTGGTGAGCGCGTCGGTTTCGGGCGAGGACGATGCAAGCTTAGACATCGAAATCACGACGGCTCAAGCGGTTGATACAACCGTGAACTATTATGCTTTGGTGACGGATGCTGCCGGTAACTCTACCTGCTCGGAAACCCACGGAACTTCGGGTGATGGCACTAGCTACGCTGCGCACGACTACGACAATACGCCTCCGCCAGCACCAGAGATTGCTCGTAAATCCGGGCAAGGCACGCCTTCCAATGACGAGCAGCCGCAGTTCACAGTAAACCTAGAAGGTGGCGATACTTTTGCTACGCATGGGGTAGTTGAAATTAAAATATTTGATCAAGCAGCTTGTGCGGGTAATGAAGTCGGAGGCGACGCCTCGCTTTCGAGTAATTATACAAACATAACTCGTGACACGGGCACTTCTGAAGGCACTACAAGCTATAGCGCTCAGACAATAGATGATGCTGGGTTGACCACCTGTTCTAGTGAACACTCGACGGATAGCGCCACCGAAGGAGTGGGATACGCTAATCATTTGTATGACAATACATCTCCTACTTGGACCGATAGCTTGAGTTTAAGTGATACAGTTTACGGTTCTAAAACAGAAACCCCTACTTTTACTTACACCAGCAATGCAAGTGACCCTAACAGTGGGTCGGGCATTGCAGGGTATGAATACGCTATCGACTTAAAGTCTGGCACTTGCGATAGCGCGACACCTGATGTAGTCGACTGGACGACTGCTCCCGCCAGTGGCAACGAAATTAGTGGATTGAGCTTAACCTATGGCAACACTTATTGCTTTATGATGCGTGCTGTAGATAACGTTGGCTTCTATTCTAGTGTTGTTAGCGAAGAGTGGGAGGCAAACTTAGTTGTTACGGTTGCCGCTCGCTATAGTAACGCGACAGATTGGATGGATTATGTGAAGAGTGATTCCGCTCTTAGTGAAACCTTTACCTCTACCAATGCTGCTTGTGATGCGACCGAAACAAATAGAGTAGATTGTAGGCATGGCGGTGAATATAGAAAGGTTGAAGTAACTTTTGAAAGTAGCTGTGCGGGCTTAGGTATGACCGATAATCTAAGTGCCTTTGATTGGACTTGTGATGACGGTGGTGCCAATGTGGTTTTCTACGGTGTTCTTAAAAGTGCTAAGCGTCTAAAAGACCTGATTGATTTTGCGACACCCGCGTTTTTGGATAATTATGTAACTTTAACGGGTTGTGTGGATTGCTCTCCAAATATCACTTCCACGGCTGGAGCTTGGTGGAGCAATACGGTAACAGAGCTTCCTGATAACAGTGGCGGTGCAGGCTCTTTCGAAATCTTAGCAACCTCGGGCACAATTTATACTTTAGATAGCACAAGAAACACTGCGGGCTACGGAATCAACGCTAGCAAAGTGGCTATAGTGATCGATTCTGATGCCATTCTCGAATGGGACGACAGCAGTGCTACGAATTCAACCTATTGCGGAACAAGCAAAAGCTGTGTTATCGGAGCTAATTCGACGAATCACTTTTTGTGGATTGAAGGCGCTTTAGACGCCGATGGCGCAAGCAATCCAGCTCATCGCGGAATGAATTTATACAATAACTATTTTGTTCGAGTGCCCTACTTAGTCATCACCGAAGCTCTGGAAACTGGACTCTATACCTTCCTTTTAAAATACACCACAATAGGCTCAATTAGCGTCAATGGCGATATCGGCGGAATTGATAGGGTCACCCTTAAAGGGGTAGATTTCAATAATTCTACAGACGTTATAGTGAGCGAGCTTAGCACATTTGATGTTGGTTCAGTTTATAATACGAGCTACGGGCTAAATCTCCCCGCCTCAAACACCTCCATGGTGTTTGGCAACATCACCTCGACAGACGACACTGGCTATGGTGTAGTTATTATAGCAGAGAACACCAACGTAACTGGCACCATCACTGTTTCAGGCACCTCTGGGCAGGGTCTTTATGTAACAGGGAACTCATCTACATTAGGAACGATTAATGTTTCAAATATTGCCAAAGTGGGTCAGAGGGCTATCAACTTAAGTGTAAGCGACAGTAGTTTTGGTCCCATCACAGTCACGGGCGATACTGGCGATACTCTTCTAAGCACCGGTGATAGTCTTTATCTAAGTGGCTCAAATAACACTTTCGACGATATAACTATATCACAGACTGGGGATGCTTCCGCGGACACCGCCTTTACATTCACAAATGGAGGTGGAAACATCTTTAACGGAGACATCACCGTTCACAACAACACAGGCAAAGGTCTTCATGTTTGGTCAACCTCGTCTGCTTCGACCTTTAACGGCGCCATAACAGCTTACTCCAATGGAGGCACTGGGGTCACCGTCACCACAAGTGGTCACACTTTTAATGAAAGCATTGCTTCTTACTCCAACGGCGCCGGCGGGGTATCTGTTACCTCATCTAACAATATCTTCAATGGAGATGTATTAGTTTATGATAATTCTGGTACTGCTAGCACTGGTTTCGGCTTGTCTTTAAGTTCTACAGCAGCTAGCAATGAATTTTCGAATGTTCTTTCTTACGGCAACTATGCTACCGCTGTAAATTTAGGGTCGACTGGCATTGGAAATGCCATCTATGGCCTTTCAGCGTTTAACAACGGCTGTGGTGTGAATGTTTCGTCTTCCGGCGGAGTGCTCAGTAATTTTACGATTGCCAACAATGGGAAAACAGTTTGTAGTGGTAACAATCATGGCTTGAGAATTGCCGCTAGTCGAAATGTTTTTACAAATGGAAGTATAATCGGCAGTGCTAACAACGGGGTTTATATACAGTCGGGCATCGATAACATCTTCAATGCGGTAACTATCTCAAACAATGCTAGTCACGGTTTAGTGAAGCGAGCGGGTGCATCACTATTTGCGAATATCTTAGTAGCTAATAACGGTGGTAGAGGAGTTCAGCTTACAGGTGCAGATAGAACGACATTTTTGAATCTTGCCACTTTTGACAATTCATCTCACGGCATAGGAGAACAATCTAATGCAAGTTATGGAGTAGGTTTACACGGGTTTTTAAAAATAGGAAAAGCGGGGTCCGTAGATTGTTCTGGTATTGCAGCATCGGACTTCTTAACAACTACTACTTGTACCAGCTCAGGCACTAACGGAAGCACGGATTGGAAGGGCATCCCTTATTTGATGAGTGCGAATTTGATTCGAGATACTTCATCTCCTTATACAATTGCTTCGACATTTGTAGGTAAGGTAACAACTGATGACACAGTTAACTCCAGTGATAGCAGTGGCACTGCAACCTACGATGTAAGTCTGGATTGGTTTGGCTTTCAGAACGATTTCCGTGCTTGGGGTCGTGACGGTAGCGCATTCCCCAACAGCGACAATCAAGGACTATGTGTCTCAGGAGATTGCCGCATATGGGATATGAGCCTGCATCGAGATGATTCCGTTATATTAAACCTAAGTGGCAACGGAACCACAGAAAACTCATCTTCTTACATAAAAGAAGGAGAGGATATTGCTGCGATCGGTGGTAATGATAACGGAATTTGTGAAAGCGGAGAGAGCTGTTTAGGTAATGGCAACGGTGTTTGTGAAAGCGGAGAATTATGCACAAACTCTTTTGAGGCAGGAGCCCCTTGTCCATCTGAAGTCGACGGAGATCAATATATAGACTCAGTCTACTTAGATAAAACATCTGCACATAGCAAATGGAATAATGCTGTGCCTGTCGTAGAAATTGCTGGAGATGGTGATGGTATATGCGAGACTTCTGAAGCTTGTGAAGACGACCCGGTAGACAGCGTGTGTGATGATGGCGAACAGTGCGTTCAAAGGTTTTTGAAAAATGCCTTTGAAATTACAGGTGACAGCATAGGTGATGACGACGGGCTTTGCGAGGCAGATGAGGCATGCGTTTACACACCTAACGTGGGCGCATACCAAGGCCATGGCCCACTGGGCTCTTGCATATATTCTGCAAATGGTGGACTCACGGGAATTACAATCTACGGCTACACCTTCAATGGTCGTTGAGCTGCCTCTAAAAGGCATTCGTACAGCAACCCTTTCGGAGGGTTTAAGCAGCCATCCCGGGTTTTTCTGCAGTAGTTTGGCACTAGAATTGCTTCGGCCTGAGTATGGCTTATTCCAAATTAGTTAGAAGTGCCGAATTGCCTTATCATGTTGTGAATCGCTGCCTAGATAAAGAGTTCTATCCAGTTTCACTCGATAAATGCTGGGAACAACTCATGTTTCTTTGTCACACGATCACCTGTATTTATGGAGCTCGCATCCACGCTTTTGTTCTTATGAGCAATCACTATCATATGTTGGTAAGCACGCCAGACGCGAATCTAGATGATTGCATGCAATATTTTCAAAGAGAGTTTAGCCTTTGGATGAAGGAGCGAACGGCAAAACAAAGGTATCGATTTCAGGGGCGATATCGTTCATGCTTAATCTACGAAGAAAGACATTTCCTCAACGTCTATCGCTATATTTACCAAAATCCAATGCGGGCGGGAGTTGTGAAAAAAGCTGAAGATTATCCGTTTAGCAGTCTTCATGGCAGGGTTGGAAAATCCGTTTTAAAGTTCCCTATTTGGCCGTCCGCGCATTTGCTTGGTGGGGCGCTACCGGAGAGCTTAGAAGACGAGGTAGAGTTCATAAACAATCGAGTAGCCGGAGATGAGGTTGAACGAACGCGAAGAGCTCTCGGCCGTCGCAATTTCAGACCAGCAGCTCGCCTCGCTCCTTCAACGAAGAAAATTTAACATGTAGAAACACCTGGGATGGCTGCTTAAACCCTCCGAAAGGGTTGCTGCTAGCTACCCGAAACTACCCGTGAATTGTTAGGTGTAATGGCCGTCTCCTTTTATGTATGCGCAAAATGGAGACGGTTTTTATGAAAAATTTCAGATATCTAATTGCACTATTTATTTTAGCCTTTGCTTTTGTTTCATGCAGTTCTACCAAGCTAGATCAAGAGAGCGTGAAGCAGGTAAAGAAAGTTGGTGTGGTTGGTATTGAGGTGATTCAAGAGATGTTGGGTGAGTCGGATGGCCCTTCTATGGGTAATGGCGCTAGGCAAGAGTCAGAACACGTTAAGACTATCTTTGATGGCTTTATAAACTCTATTCATAAGAACAAAAGTTGGAAGGCCTTGAGCTACAATAAAATCACATCCAACGCTTATTATTTCCAGCAGTATAAAAACGAGATGAAAGGCCTCCGTTCTGTGCCTCCTCCCGGGGCCAATCGAGAGGTTTTCTCTGCTCCCAAGTTGATGGATCAGTGGGCGATTAGTCGCATGACTAAGGATCAAAAAAATCTATTGTGTAGAAAACTTGGAGTGGATGCCATTGCTTATCTAAGAATTCAATCTGACTTAAAAGCCAAAGCAAGTCTTTTAACTCTAGTGGGCGGCGGAAATGTGGTTCCAGATGCTCGAGTGCAAATCGAGCTTTATTCTCTTGCCAAGGGCGAGGTAATTTGGCGAGAAAGTGCTTTAGCTAAAACTTCTAGCGATGGAGCCAAGCATTGGGCAGGGATTTCTAAGAAAGACGCCATCAACAAACTAGTGGTCGAATCTTCTAAATTGAGTTTTGAGGAGCTTTTTAAGAAACTTAAGTAGAGTGCAGAAACACCCGGGATGGCTGCATAAAGGTTCCGAAAGGGTTTGTGCAAAAGAATTGGGGCCTCCCTGCTATGAAAAGGGAGACCCCAGAGTGAGAGAGTTCGGAGGCATCGTGCCTCCTTACATTAACAACGTCCTTGTTGCTTTTATTGTTTGAGTTGCACGAGCAACTCTTTACTTAATTGTTGCGAGCGCACCTCCTTAGTTGATCTTGCGCCAAGCGCGGGTTATTTGGTTTCGTCCATTTCGTTTGGCGGCATACAACGCAGCATCAGCTTCAGCAGTCGCATCAAGAAGGGGTTGGTCGCTATCCCATTCTGTGATTCCAGCACTAAAAGTCACTTCCAATTCAACACCGTTTTCCAATTCGATTTTGTTCGAGGCCAAATCCCGTCTTAGACGGTCAACATCCGTAAATGAGTTAGTCAAATGGGAGGGGATTAGGAGAACAAATTCTTCCCCGCCCATTCGACAAACTAAGCTGCCCGATGGAACTTTCATCAGTAGGTATTGGGCAACCGATTTTAGAACATGGTCACCGGCAAGATGCCCATGTGTATCGTTAATATTCTTAAAGTGGTCTATGTCTATAATGGCTAGGCTTAGCTTCTTTGGGAGCAATCCAAACTTTCTTCTTCGTTCTAGTATGTTCAAAAGTGCTTCCCTTCTAAGGCATCCTGTGAGGCCATCTTTTTCAGCAATTTGACGAAGTCTTGATACTTCGTCCTCTAGTTCTTTAATTTTTTGAGCGTAGTTCATATTCCCTCCTATAAAAGACGTTCAACCAACGTTCCGCGTTTTAGAGAGTGTGTTGGCGTTCTACTGTATACATTTCAAGTGCCGTGCCACATGTGATTACAGGGAGTTAGCTGTTGTATTGAGGTGCTAGGCCCTCAGTTTGGATGAGGCGTCGCGATCCCAAAGCCCCACTTTGTTAAGATTGTGTGAAGGGAGTCGCTAGGGAAGGCTAGGAGATTAGATAGTTTATACTGAGAGGCAAGGCATTGGCATAAACAAAGGCCCCTACAACGCAAGTTGTAGGGGCCTTAGAGGTTATATGGGTTTGTTCTAGAGTTTGCTGTTTAAAGCGAAGTTCTTAGGATTTCTTTTCGCTCTCTTCACAAACTTTGCACGCTTTTTCTTTTTTACCGTCGCAATGTTTGCATTTCTTTTTATCTTTGCAATCTACGCATGTTTTGCAGGCGCAATCGCTGCAGGATTTACTGTGATGACCAGTGTGGGAGCAAGCAAAAACAAAGAGGGATAAGATGGAAAGGCTTAATATGTTTTTCATGTTCTCAAGTGTAGCAAGATCCTTGGAATCAACAAGGCAACTCTATCAGAAAAATTGGCGTTAACTTGTTGTTTCTAGGACGAATTTGACTATTTAGAGTATGCTCCGCGGCATGCGAGCTTTTCTGCCACTCAAGAGTCGAGAGGCTTTCTAATCAAGTATAGGATGGGTGGTATGAAATATTTGCACACAATGATTCGAGTGAACGACTTAGATGAATCTATAAAATTCTATCGTGATGTATTAGGGATGAAGCTTTTGTCTCAAACCGAATATCCTTCAGGCGAGTTTACTCTGGCCTTCTTGGGCTACGGCGACGATAAGCGCGACCCTTGTATTGAGTTGACCTACAATTGGGGCAAGAGCTCTTACAATCATGGAGATGCTTATGGGCATGTCGCTTTCGGTGTGCAGGACATTTACAAGATTTGCGAAGAGGTTAAATCTCGTGGCGGAAAAGTTAGCCGTGAGCCTGGACCCATGAAGCATGGCAAAACAGTGATTGCTTTTATCGAAGACCCTAATGGTTACAAGATTGAGCTCATCGAGCTATAGGCCTTTTAATGGAGCGTTTCTCAGGGAAAGTTTTTGATCTCAGCCAAGATGGGATGGGGGTTGTAAAATCTCCAGAAGGGGTTGTGTTTTTCGTGCGAGGAGCTTGGCCTGGTGACGAGGGTGTTTTTGTTGTTACCGAGCGTAAAAAGAAAAACTATGGCTTTGCGCGAATCGAAAAGCTTGAGGTGGAATCTCAAGACAGAGTCATGCCTGGTTGTGTTTATCATGGGGAGGGTGCAGGAAAGTGTGGCGGTTGTCCTTGGCAGTTTGTAAATTATTCAGCGCAAGTGCAATGGAAACAAAAGCTCCTTAATCTCGCTCTAAAAAGAGCGGGGCACGAAAATTTCTTAAGTCGAGTGGAAAGCGTAGTGGAGTGCTCCACGCCTCTGGGTTACCGAAATCGAGCCTTGATGAAAAGCGATGGCGATGACATTGGGTTTTTGGGCTTCAAGAGTCATGAGCTTGTTCCTATTGATGACTGTTTGGTTCTAAATGAAGCCAACAGAGCTACGTTAAAAAAGCTCATTGGCTTCTTGCCTCATGCTGGTTGGAGGCCGCAAACCGGTCGCAAGTGGCGCAGCATCGAGTTCGATGATCAAATGACCGCTGCGGAAGTTATGCCAGATAAGCCGTTAGAGTTTAGGCAAGTCAATGATGAGCAGAACAACAATATGAAAAGATGGCTGTCTCAAGAGTTGGAAGAACTTCCATTAGAGTCTGGAGTTTTAGAATTGTTTTGCGGAAATGGAAATTATACCGAAGTCTTTTCCTTGAGGGGGTATGAAAAGCTGGTTGGAATTGAATTGAGTCGAAGTTCGATTGAATCTGCTGCGCTAAAGTTTCCGCAATATGATTTTCATGCACTGAATCTTTTCGAAAGATCTGAGTGGACAGGAGTTCTCCGGAAAGTTTCCGATCTAGATGTTTTGTTTCTAGATCCACCTCGCGAAGGCTTTCCTCAGCTGCCTGATTTGGTGGCTCAGATGCCAGCCTTGAAAACCATCTATTACGTCTCTTGTAATTATTCGACTTTCTTTCGAGACATTGCTCCTTTGGCCGGCAGCGCCTGGGAGCTGGAGCGTCTTCAACCTTTTGATATGTTTCCACAAACGCCTCATTTGGAAATTATCGGCAAGTTTAATCTGAAATAGCAGCAGCTCTTATGCTTCTAAGTATTTGAAACTCATTGGATAGTTCTAGCCAACGGGGGTATTCCTTTCTTTTAGGTAGGGCTTACTTATCTCCTTGACCGAGTCTGCTGCCCTGCTATGACACAGTGTATCAAGATGAGCATTCAAAATACAAATTCCAGGGCCGCCAAGATCACTTTTGTCTTGGCCTTGTTTCTGTTGGGTTTGCTCGGGCATGCCGAAAACTTACCCATAAAAGCTAAGATTCATACGGATACGGAAGCTAGGATACTGAACCTGAGAATCCCTGCACCAAGAGGCGCGATCGTTGATAGAAATGGTCAAATGCTGGCGGTTTCTTCGGTTAAGAAAAACCTCATGTTTCGTTTTTCAAAATACAAGAACACCGAGCTGGCGTGGGAAGATTTTAAAACGCAATTGCAACTGCTTGGTCCAGATACGGCGAAGGGTTGGGGCCACACTTTAGAGAGTCGATTTTCTTTTACCAAATCGCAAGTTCTCAATCATTTCAAAAACCGACATTGGATTCCCTTTGAGCTTGTTAGTGTGCTTTCGGATGAAGAAGTGAAGGCATTAGAGCAAAGATTTTCAGAAATTGAGAAACATTCCTTTGTCATGGAAGGAGTCTACTCTCGGCTCTATCCAGAGGGGCAGATTGCTGGGCATGTCTTGGGGCGAATCGGTGCAGTCCCGGGCGTTAAGCCAGATAGCGAGATTGCCACTTATATTCAGGGCCGTGAAAAATTTCTTGACCCCATGTTTGTTGAGTGGATTGGTCACGAGGGAGTGGAGGCTAAGTTTGAAGACCGCTTAAAGGGCCAAGATGGTTTGATGGAAATGTATATCGATTCCGATGGGAGCGAAGCTTATAGAAAATTAAGAAAAGCTCCTGTGCAAGGACACAACATCGTCACGACGTTGAATCTGGAATGGCAAAAGGTGGCTCGAAAAGCCTTGGAGAAAAAAGCCAAGCGCGGCTCCTTTCTTTTGATGGACAATAGAACAGGCGAACTTCTGGTGGCCGTTTCTACTCCCAGTGTCGATCCAAATTTGTATGTCCCCAGTATTAGCCAAGAAGGTTTCGATAAGTTGCGCAACGACCCCGATAATCCACTTTTGGCCAGAGCTTGGCAGGGGCAGTATCCACCCGGGTCTACTTTTAAGCCCATTACAACTCTGACAGCTTTTGAAAAGGGAGTGTTTCAGATTCCATGGGGAACTGGAGAAACTGAACGGAGTCTTGGTGCTTATGCTGAGCAGTGGACGGTTCGTGATTGTCCCATGGATGTTCAGGTCGGCAACAATGTGTTTCCCAATTGGTTTCGAAAATACCCAGAAGGTCAGCTGAACTTGTATAATGCTCTTGCTCGTAGTTGTAATACTTACTTTGTTCCGTTGGGCGTAGAGGTTGGCTCTACAGCGCTTGTGTCGATGGCGAAGCGTTTTGGTTTTGCTTCGTTGACTGGCTTGGATGTGAGCGGCGAGGCCCCTGGTGCATTGCCTCAGAGAATAATTAAAGACGAAAATGGCAAAGAGGAAAAGGTCTATTTTGGAGACGCTCACGCGGCCAACCTTTCGATTGGGCAAGGCGAATTTTTAGTGACACCTGTTCAGTTGTTGCGTGCTTTTTCTGCAATAGCAACAGGCGGAAAAGCTCCTGTTCCCAAATTAGTAAAGCAGATTCAAGATCAGAATTTGAACGTGCTCGAAGAGTTTGTGGCTTCAGGTGAAGATAAGTATTTAGACCCGCAAATTAACCCCGAGCAAATGAAAGTTATTGAACGTGGATTGTATCATGTTGTGCACTCAGAACGTGGAACCGGTATGTATGCCAAGAGTGATCGGGTCATTGTCGCCGGTAAAACGGGGACAGCCCAATGGAAGCATAGGGATCAATACGCGGTTTGGTTTGCTGGTTTTGTGTCAGTTCCAAATGAAGTGGGAGGCTATGACACTCCCTATAGCTTTGTCGTTTCGGTCGAAGGGGATCGGGGTCAAGGAATGGGGGGCGCAACCTTTTGTGCTCCGGCAGTCGGCGAGTTGATTGAATACATTTATAAGGATGTAGAGCTTCCCTTTCAAGCTCGGTTGAGTGATCTTAGTTTGCCTGGAGAGACTCTTCAGACTCCTCGTTATAATCAGGGAGACTACTATCAGGAATATCCTCAGCCAGAGCAGTTTACTCCCGAAGCTTACCCTTCGGGGGAGCGGCCTCAGCAAAGAAGAAGGCAGCCCGCACCGTTTGAATTTTTCCGAGGCCTCTTTGGTCGTTAGTCGCCAATACGTTTAATCTTAGAATTGATCGAAGAAAAGTTCTTCTTGAAAGTCCAGAAGGTCGCTTTCCTCAACATCAAAGGCTTCCGTCATTGGAATGAAGCTTTCAAAATCGTTCCTAAGCATTGCGTTCACTTTCGAGACGAAGGTCGGTGAGCTTGAGACAAAAATCACCTCCCCTTCGTAACGGTAAGATCTCGGGTGAAGGTTTTGCGACCCCACCCAAGCGTAATGGTTATCCACGGCCATCACCTTCGAGTGAAGAGTTTCGAGTTTTCCAGGTTTTGTGTAAATGCTTGCACCAACTTCAAAGAGTTTGTTTAGGCTTTTTAGGATTGGGCGAGTCACGGTTGGCTCATCAATGCTTTCAGCAGAGTTGGTTGCAATGACTACCTTAACTCCTCGGGCAAGGGATCGTGTGAGGGCTCTCTCCACAACAGGATCAACAATGAAGTAAGCGTTTTCTATTAGAACCTGGCGTTCAGCGGCTTCGATTGCCAAAACGATGCTTCTAAGAATGTTTTCTCCCTGGCCTGCAATGTGATTGACGACACTCATGTTTCTTTGGCCAGTGGTGCTGAGAGTGTTTGCTTCAAGTGGTGTTCGGTCGGCGTGTAAGGTTCCTGAAATTTGTTCATTCCATAGCTCAACAAACTGATTTCGTGTTGCTTGGACTGCGGGGCCTTCAAAACTAAGGTCGGTGTCTCTCCAAAAGTGTCCTTCTTTAGGGCCCATGTGGCTGTAGTGGTTTCCGTGATTGAGGCCGCCGCCAACTAAAGACTCGCCATCGACAATCATGTATTTTCTGTGCTGACCGTCGAATTCACGAGACGAATCGGTGCTGATCCAGCGAATGACTTCGATTTGAGCTTCTTCTAGTTGCTGTAAAACCATTTTGTAGCCGGGCCGCTTTGCGGTTTGTCCATCGACCATGACCTTCACAGACACACCTTGAGAAATCTTTTTAAGCAATTTTTGTTTTAACCATTCTCCGGTTTCATCGTCTTCGATACTCCAGCTCATGATTAAAATTTCCTTTTTCGCGCTGTCGATGAGCTCTCCACGCTTTGCGAAGCTTGCGGGGCCGTCCACTAGAATCTCGGCTTTGCTTGCTTTGTGGTGGGTGGTGTTGGTTTGCACGGCGTGAGTTTTCCAAAAGTGATCGGACTGAACGCCTGCTCCTGTGATTCCTAAGCTTTCAATTTCCCCGTTGAGTCTTTGACTAAGTTGTTCCCATGTTTCGTAGTTGCGCTGATGTTCATCGTAGCCGCGTTGCTGTAACTCAGCTTGAATGGCATTGAGAAGCATGGAGATGACAAATTCCTTTTGCTCGGGCTTTAGGTCCGGAGGGAGCTTTCCAGCTTTTTCCGCAATGGAAAAAACTTTTCGAATGTTGGGCTCTAGCTTTTCTTCATTTTGGAGAGATTGCGCCACATGGCCCAGCATCTTTTTAAACTCAGGGTCGCTTAAAGATTTGCCTGGGTCTTTTACAAGGTGGTTCAAGAGATCGACGATGTTTAAAGCTGTCTTGGGTGGCTCAGGAACAAGCACTGTTTGGGTAGGGGCTACGTTGAGCTCGCAACGGTCTTTGTCTGAGTCAGCAGCATGACTAAGGGTTGTGCAAATGAAGAGCATTGGAATGAGGCGTTTGATCATATTTTTATTCCCATCAGATTCGTCGTCTTGTTGGGTTTAGGGATTAGCCGGAATGGCTCTATAATGCGAGATCTTTTTAGGGGCCCTGTCAGTCTTTGAGCGTAATCATTGGGAAATTTTGTTTTTTCCCCCTAGGGCTTTTTGATTTGTTTTGCTGAAAAACCCATATTGCTAAGATTGGACTTTTGGAAATCTTCGCTAAAATTATCAAACTGTAAAAGACATCTTTGGTCCCAGTCCACTTCTTGAATCTCGCCCATGGCTAGAGTTCCTCTGTTGAAACCCACGTGTGGGTAGGCCTTTATGAGTTTGTTTTCCTTTTTAGCGATCATATTCGAATTGCAAGCTTGACCTTCTTTTAGTGCGCCTAATACGAGATTTCCGACGTAAGTGGCTTGTCCGGTTTTTACGCTAAAAACTACTCCTTTGCTCGATCCCAAAGGCTTGATTTCACGAGCGCGGCCTCCAAAACTACTTAATGAATACTCTCCCTCGGCTAGCTCGATGACAAAGTCTTTGGCTCCGTTAAGTTGCTGCTCCTCATTGGAGTTTAATTTTTTAAATCTTATAGCGGTTCCAAAGGAAGCGCCTACCGATTGCATTTTTCCAAATGCGACTCCCGTGTTCGGAGTTAGAGCAGGTTTTGAGGTTGGATTTAGTTCTTTAACCTTCGGAACCGAGGAGCATGAGCTAGTGAATAAAATAAGAATAAATATTACAAGAAATTTTCTCATACAGACTTTCTATATCAGGAATAAAAGAGTGCAAGACTTAAAAGGCTTGAATAAACTTAAACACACATTGAGCTGCTAGATTCGCAGTGCGGTGGTCTTGATCTAGCCTCGGATTAAGTTCAACGACATCAAAACCGATGATGTTACTTTGTTCTTTTAGTGTTGCTAGTAGCCACTCAGCCCAAGCGGGCTCGAGTCCAAAGGGAGAGGGGGCGCTTACTCCGGGCGCGTGTGCGGCAGCAAATCCATCTAAGCAAATGGTTAAATAGATGCCGTCCACGTTTTCGCAAAACTCTCTGACAAAAGACATCACGGGGTTGGGGCCTACTTGGCGCATTTGTTCGGCGCTCATCCAGTCGACGCCTAATCTTTCGGCTGTCTTAAAAAGAGATTGTGTGTTGGAGGCCTCTTGAATGCCCAGACACAAGTAAGAAAACTTCTTGTTTTGATTTTTAAGGTGCTCTGCGATTTGTAGAAAGGGAGTTCCCGAGCTTGCGCTTGGCGATGTTGGTCGCAAATCAAAATGCGCATCCAGATTAATGATGCCAATTTTTTTATCGGGATAGCTTTTTTCCAGCCCTAAAAAGTGCCCATAACTTGTTTCGTGGCCCCCACCCAAGACAATGGATTTCACCCCATCCTTGGTGCATTGGTGAACTGCGTTTGCTAGGGCCTGCTGAGCTTCTTCTAGTTTCTCGTCAACGCAATGGATGTTTCCAAGATCAAAAACTCTTGGAAGGCAGCTAGGGTAAGCCAATGAGGCCATCGAGCTTCGAATCGTGTTAGGACCTTCTTTTGCTCCTAGGCGGCCTTTGTTTCGTTCCACTCCTTGGTCGCAGCAAAAGCCGATGAGTCCATAACTGTGTTTGGTGTTTTTGCTGGGAAGTTTGTCGGTCGTTGTGCTTTGCACCACTTGATGAAGTCTAAAGCTAGAGGTGTCGGAGGTGCTGTCGATGCGACCCTCCCATTTAAAAGATAAATCTAGTTTAGTCATGGAGTTGCTCTCCTTTTTTCCATACTTGGGCCGGGCGCAGCTGCCCTTGATGGTAGAGCACTTGTCGATAGTCGTCTGCTGGGAAGGCCGTCAGGTCGCATTGCTTTTTCTCTTCTATAGATCCGATGGTTTTCTCTAAACCAAGAGCTTTAGCAGCACGAAAGGTGAGTGCGGCAAAAGTTTCGGCGGTGCTTAGTTTTTGGTAAGTGCCGAATATCGCGGCTTGGGTCAGCAAATCCCCCATGGGTGCAGAGCCGGGGTTCCAGTCGCTGGCAATGGCCAGTGTGGCGCCCTGATCGAGTAATTTTCGAGCAGGAGTGAAAGAGCAACCTAAGCCAAGGCTAGCTCCTGGTAGAGCTACTGCGACGGTGTTGCTTTTTGCGAGGGCTTCAATTTCTTTTTGCGTGCTGGCTTCTAGGTGATCTGCGCTTTTAGCGCCCAGTTCAACAGCTAATAGGCTGGAGCCCGCCGTAAACTGGTCGACATGAAGAGTGAGCTCAAACCCTAGCTTCTTTGCCGCTTCAAGATAGACTCGTGCTTCTTCGATGCTGAAAGCACTTTCTTCTACGAAAATATCCACGCGCTTGCTTAAATTTTGAGCCTTCACTTCAGGGAGAATATTCCCGGCACAGTGTTTTAAATATTCACTTTGAGTTCCGTTAAAATCGTGAGGCTTCATGTGAGCGCTCAAGCAAGTTGAAACAACATCTAGCTTTGTTTTTCTTCCAGCTGATTGAATGACTTTTAAATGTCGAAGCTCTTCGTCTTTGTTGAGGCCGTAGCCGCTTTTGACTTCTACAGTGGTGACGCCGTTCTTCAAAAGCTTCGCACAACGGTCGAGCATAGAGCGTTCTAAAATTTCATTGCTAGCAGCCCTTGTGCTTCTAACTGTGTCAAGAATGCCGCCGCCTTGTTTGGCGATTTCAATGTAGCTTTTTCCTGCAATTCTCATTGCGTAATCCCTAGCGCGACTGCCGCCCCAACACAGGTGGGTGTGGCAATCAACGAGCCCAGGGAATGCAACCATTCTTTTCTCGATTCTATCTATGGTCCAAGAATTTTGAGCAGCTTCTTTTGAGAGTTCTCCAAAGCTTCCGATTTTCATTATTTTTCCCTCGGAGTCGCTGACAATGCCAGCATCACTTAGAATCTCAAGTTGTTCATCTTTGAGCGACCCCTTAAGGTTTAAACCCTTCATGGTGAGTAGTTGGGTGAAGGGGCCGATGAGTTTGCTCACTTTAAAAGAACTCCGTGTTTTTTGCCCACTTCGGTTGCAATTTCGTAGCCTGCATCGTGGTGTCTAAAAACACCCATGGCTGGGTCGTTGAAAAGAACTCTCTTTAAGCAATCTCTAGCGCGATCTGTTCCGTCGGCCACAACAACCATTCCGGCGTGTTGAGAGTATCCCATTCCAACGCCTCCACCATGATGGAAACTAATCCAGGTAGCGCCACCGCTTGCGTTCGACATAAGATTTAAAAGGGGCCAATCCGAAACAGCGTCGGTGCCATCTTTCATGCCTTCGGTTTCTCTATTGGGAGAGGCAACGGATCCGCAATCCAAATGGTCGCGTCCGATGACGATGGGGGCTTTAACTTTGCCATTTTTAACGAGGTCGTTAAAAATGAGGCCGGCTTTTTCGCGTTCTCCCAGGCCGAGCCAACAGATGCGGCAAGGTAGCCCTTGGAAAGCAATTTTATCTTTAGCCTGCTCAAGCCAATGGATCATGTGTTTGTTCTCGGGAAAGGCTTCAATCAGTGCGCGGTCGGTGGTGAGAATGTCTTCCGGATTTCCAGAGAGTGCTGCCCATCGGAAAGGACCTTTGCCTTCGCAAAACAGAGGGCGGATGTATTCGGGAACAAAGCCTTTAAAGTCAAAAGCCTTGGTTTCTCCACCTTGTTTGGCAAACTCTCTTAGGTTGTTGCCGTAATCAAAAGTTTTGGAGCCACGCTTTTGTAGTTCCAGCATGAAATGAACATGGCGAGCCATGCTTTTGAGTGAGCGTTCTTTGTATGCTTTTGGGTCATTGCCTCGAAGCTCTTCTGCTTGCGCTAAGCTCATTCCATTGGGGACGTATCCGTAAACGGGATCATGGGCCGAAGTTTGGTCCGTTAAAATTTCGGGGGTGATGTTGTCTTGGATGAGTCTTTCCAGCACATCTCCAACGTCGCCGACAAGTCCCACAGAAAGCGCTTGGCCTTTAGACTTTGCGTCCATCACCCATTCAATGGCTTCTTCGTAACTTTCAGTTATCTTGTCGATGTATCGAGTCTTGATTCGTTTCTTGATTCTTTCTGGATCGATGTCGACTCCTAGAAAGGTTGCTCCTGCCATGGTGGCCGCAAGAGGTTGGGCTCCGCCCATTCCGCCTAGTCCACCGGTAACAAGAAGTTTTCCTTTGAGTGATCCGCCAAAATGTTTTTCAGCGCAGGCCACGAAGGTTTCATAAGTTCCTTGAAGGATTCCTTGGGTGCCGATGTAGATCCAAGAGCCCGCAGTCATTTGACCATACATCATTAGCCCACGTTCTTTTAAGTCTTGAAAGTGTTCCCAATTGGCCCAAGCAGGAACTAAATTTGAATTGGCGATGAGAACTCTTGGAGCTTGATCGTGGGTGCGGACAATTCCTACGGGCTTACCACTTTGTATAAGTAAGCTGTGTTCGTTATCTAAGTTGAGAAGGCTGTCGATAATTTTGTGAACAGCTTCAACGTTGCGGGCGGCTTGGCCCGTTCCACCATAAACAACGAGTTGTTCAGGGTCTTCGGCAACTTCGGCGTCGAGATTGTTTAAGAACATTCTTAAAGGAGCTTCAGTTTGCCAACTTTTTGCATTGAGGATTGTTCCCGTTGGACTTTTGTAATGAGGGTGGGTGGCGTATTTTTTAATAAAGTCGGAAGTGTTCATGTAAATCTCCATCCAGATTAAGTTTTCTATCGCGCGCAACCTTTTCGGCGCATTGGTTTAGTTTCTTGCTTGAAATAAGTTCAAGTGCAGATTCAAGGTCATCGGCAAAAATACGATCCTCTTCAGCATGGTCGATGTGTTGGCGAATCAAGTCGTGACATTTTTCGAGGATAGGTCCAGATTTGAGTGGATGTCTGAAGTCAAAGGCTTGAGCGGCACAGACCAGCTCGACCGCTAAAACTTTTTCTACGTTCTGAGTGACTTGAATCAAGCGTCGTCCACTGATTGAGCCCATGCTTACATGGTCTTCTTGTCCGAGTGAAGTGGGGATGGAGTCTGCACTGGCTGGAAAGCATAAGGATTTATTTTCTGAAACAAGGGCTGCGGAGGTGTATTGAGGGATCATAAAGCCCGAATTGATCCCCGTATTCCTCATTAACAGTTTAGGTAGGCCTTCGACCTTACCTTCAAGTAATAAGTAAGAGCGACGGTCGGAAATGTTTCCAATTTCGCTGGATGCTACCACTGCGTAATCCAGTGGAATAGCTAGTGGCTGGCCGTGGAAGTTACCTCCGCTAATAGCGGTTTCCTCGTCTAAAATAATGGGATTGTCGGTCACGGAGTTGAGTTCAATTTTACACAAACGGTTTAGATGAAGCCAGGCATCTCGACTGGCTCCATGAACTTGAGGCACGCACCTTAAAGAATAGGGGTCTTGCACTCGATTGCAATCTAGGTGAGAGGCGAGAATTTTTGATTTCGCTAAAAGCGCTCGCATCCTGTGTGCAACCGTCTTGGATCCTTCAAAGGGGCGAAGTTCGTGAAGACGAGCGTCGAAAGGGCTGGCTGAACCCATGAGGGATTCTAAGCTCATGGCAGAAATAATATCTGCCGTGTTGAGCACGTTTAGAAGTTTCTCAAGACCCACTACCGTGTGGGCCGCAATGAACTGAGTTCCGTTGATGAGAGCTAAGCCTTCTTTAGCTCCAAGCTCCAAGGGTTTCTTGCCAACCTTCTTTAGGTAATTTCCAGTGGGGAATTTTTTACCTTTGTGTTCAACGGTGCCTTGGCCGATGAGAGGCAAAAATAAATGCGCAAGTGGAGCAAGATCTCCAGAGGCTCCAACAGAGCCTTGCTCGGGAACAAGGGGAATGATGTCTTCGTTTAAATGCCAAAGAATGCGATCAAGAGTTTCTTGTCTCACTCCCGAATAGCCGAGACTTAAATTATGAAGTTTGAGCACCAACATAAGTCGAGCAATTTCTGTGGAGACAGGGTTGCCCATTCCAACGCTGTGGCTGCGAAGAATGTTTTGTTGGAGTTTTTGGGAATCTTCTTTAGAGATGATGGAGGTGCATAAAGGGCCAAAGCCTGTGTTCACTCCGTAAACGTTCTTTCCGCTTGCGACTAAAGTTTCTACACACTTTTGTGATCGAGCAATCTTCTTTTTTGTGGAGGGAGAAAACACAGCAAGGGTTTTAGAGCGAGCCATATCGAGGGCATGGCCCACGGTTAAATGATCTTCTCCAAGTTTGAATGAACTTTTCGGCATGGGGATTGTTTTACTTCAAAAAAAAGAGAAAGTCCTTAGGTCCGGGGAGACCTAAGGACTTTCAAAAGAGAGAGGTTTTTGGGGGGCCTCTCTACAAATCTAATTTAAGCTCTAAATCTCTGGGAGGAGCATTTGTTCGATGGTGTAAACGGGGGCAGGGTTGCCTGTGAATTCAATGGTTGAATCCATAGTCCCACACCAGCCGTATCCATCGCGGATGCTCACTTCCCACTGAGCATCTTTATAATCACCCTTGGTGCTTGTCGAGTGGTCAATGAGAGTGAGGTTAACACGATGTCCTGCGCCGGCATTCATGACTTCGTTGGGAAGAGTTGCGTAGTAGATTGTAGATCCGTCTTGAGCGACGTCTATGCTAGTTACTTCGAGCTTGTATCCAATTGGAACAAGGTTGCCTCCAACAACGGCCTTTGCTTCGAAGTTGAAGCCAAGAAAGCCAGCTTTGCCGTCACGGCGAGTCATAGTTAGGCTAACGTCTTGAGCTGTTTCAAAAGAATAGGAGGCATGTTCAATGTTTGCGTTTCTAATTTCCATTATGGCGCGGTCTTGGCCCTCTTCGTAAACGGCCAAGGCAGGCAGGCTGGCTAGTGTGAAACTAAGTGTAACGAGTTTGATTAGTTGTGCTTTCATTTGGATCTCCTCTTCCCCAATTTGATCTGCCCCTCTTGTAGCTCCGCCCTTTAATTTTGGAAAATTATTTGTTTTTCTCGGCTCCCATTAGAAAAACTAATAGTGACGGCCTCGCTTTTGGGGGGCGGCGCGTTGAAAAAGTAAGGCCGTCACTTTGTAGCTTGGTAGATAGCTTTAATGCGGTGGAAACTCTTAGTTATGAAAATACTCGCGAGTTTTGTTTTGCTTATGTTTGTGTCTTTCCCAATTCAAGCTAAGAAACTGCGCTTTGGCCCAGCCTTAGAACTTGGTTTCACTCGACCCACTCAAAAAGAGAACATTACTTCTTATGGTTTCTCTAAGGCTTATGGTGTGTGCGCCGGAATTGGTGGAAAGCTGCTCTTTGAAGTTAATGAAAAATTTCTTTTGGACACCGGGCTGTATTTAACGGTCCGGACTGCAAAACACACTTATCGAGACCAAGCGAGTGTTGAAACTTCTTTCGCAGGCTTGGAAGTTCCAGTAGTTGCAAACTGGAAGCTCGCGCAAAAAGAAAAGTATTTTTACTATGTAGGCTTGGGGATAAACAACGCTTTTGGAATTGGAGACATAAAAGTTGAAGCGAAGGCCCTCGGGCAAACCGGAACAGCTTCTGGCTCTTATAAAGAAGCAAACATGACTCATTACATGCCTAGTTTGCTGCTTAGCAATGGATGGATTTTTCAAGTTTCTGAAAAAATAGATTTAGGTTTAGACTTCCGCTTGCTCTTTGAACTTTTGGATAGAGAGAAGAGTGATTTGAAGGGCTTCAATGTTTGGTCCTTCGAAGTGATCACTTCTTTGCTTTGGTAGAGGTACGGACTTACTTTTGTGCCTCCCTGAGTCAATTTATCTAATTATAAATGGTGTTTAGTAGGCACGTAAATTGCTTTGGCTTCGGTATGCCTCGAAAAAAGTTAATTTATACATCAGATTATCCTTATCACGTAATGTCTAGAAGCAATAACAAAGAATGGTTCTATATCTCGCAAGTGGATATGTGGAGAATATTCAACCAGCAACTTCAGAAAATGATTCAAACACACGGGCTTCTTGTTCATGCGTATGTGCTGATGAGTAATCATTATCATATGGTGGTTAGCGTGAGCGAGGCCAGTAATTTAGGTGTTGTGATGAGGGATTTTCAAAGAAATATCGCAAAGATAATAAATAAAAAAACCGGAAGGGTTAACCACGTTTTTGGAGGCCCTTATAAGGCCTGTTTGATTACAACTTGTGACGACTACGCTAGAGTTCTTAAATATGTTTACAGGAATCCTGTTGAGGCTAGGGTAACGGAGTTTTCTCAAGATTATTCTTTTTCATCTTTGACTGACCCACTTACTCCACTTTGTTCTCCAGCTTCTGGTATCGCTTCAAAGGTGCCAAATCGAAACTGTTTTGACTGGTTGGCCGCGGAAGAGGGGGAGCAATATAACTTTGAGACGATGAAGGGTTTGATGAAAACTAAATTCAAGGAATCCAAGCGTAGCGAGTGCTGCAAGGTGGCGCAAAAGTAAGTCCGTACCCTAAAGCGTTTGCATCTCAATGCTTAGTTTTTGAATACTCTCACTAAGGGCTTCTTCTTCGGCTTCCAATCTTCGAATTTCATCGCTGAGTGTGTTCGATTCTGAATTAAGCATGTTGAGTTGAGATCGAACTTGAGGGTTTTCTACGTCGACAAATTCAGAGTGACTTACGCCGGAGCTAGTATCTGTCTTGGTGACAAGCTGCTTTTTGTAAAGTCTTGATTGAAGTCTCGAGGACTGGCGCGAAACTTGGTTGTATCTATTCTGTTTTTGAGACAGGCGTCGAGATACATCGGCAGCCGTTCTTTCTTTAGCGGCAATTTCAGCGATTAGGTATTTCTTCCTAGCTGGGTTAAATCCCTTGAAGAAAAGTTCTTCATCTTTATCGTTGCAAACTTTTGTGTAGAGCTTTCCAGAGAGGCCTGCTCGTTGCCCACCCTTTTCTGAGCAGTAGTCCTTGAGTCCCGCGGCATGTTTAATTTTGAGTGAACTGACATCTCTTGCGTCGCAAAGCTCGTCATTAAAAAGCATTCCCTCTTTGCCTGTGATGATGGCCTGTTGAGGGGTGCAATACTTAGCCATTCCAGTTTTAAAACCCTTGTCCAGTTCTCCTCCTTGAATGTCGGCTTCAACTTTCTTACATTCTTGGTAGAAGGGTTCTGCAGGGGGTCGAATGCCTTTCAAGGCTGCTTGGTGGCCAAACTCAAACCAGTTTGTTTTTTCGCACTCCTTGCGCTTCATATAAGACACGCAAGAGCTCAATAAAATGAGGCAAAGAACGAGTTGGATGCGAGCTAGATTGTTGGAAAGAAATTTCATACATTTATAGTAGTGCAAATTTTACATTTTTCTAGTCTGTCGAAAGCTGAAAAGGGTAGGGTGTTGCTTTTGCGTTTTAAGCTGCTTTGTCTAAAGCAAGCTCTTTGATTCTGCGACTCAGGTTCTTTCGGTCAATTCCGAGTTCCTGTGCTGTGGCGCTTATGTTACCGTGGTTGCGCTCTAGGGCCTCTGATATCCATTTGCTGTCATAAAAATCTAGCACCTGGGTTCGAAGTTCTTTCAAGTCGTGGCTGCCGTTCATGTTCGGAATGTTTGTTACATTTGAGCTATCTTCACTGCTCATGCTCGCTCCCATGTTGAGTTCTAGCTGGTCAAAGCGATCGAGGATAGAGGCTCTCTCGATCCAGTTATTGAGTTCTCGAATGTTTCCAGGCCAAGGATAGCTTCTCATAGTGGCCATATGCTCAGGCGGAATACCCTCTATGTGGTGCTTTTGGCAAAGGCGTTCACAGAGCTTGATGATGTCGTCCCCGCGATCGCGTAAAGCAGGTAATTCAATCTCAACGATGGAAAGACGGTAGTAAAGGTCTTCTCTAAATTCATCGTTTGCAATTTTGTCTTTTAAGTTTCGGTGGGTGGCGGCAATAATGCGACCTTTAAACTCAATCTCGTGGTTTGAGCCAACTCTACGGAACTTTCGTTCTTGCAATATTCGTAGGAGTTTAGCTTGATGCTGTGGTGCCAACTCACCGATCTCATCCAAGAACAAGGTGCCCTCACGAACAGCTTCCGCGAGACCCACTCGCGATTTGTGAGCACCGCTAAAGGAGCCTTTTTCGTGGCCATAGAGTTCTGATTCAAAAAGTTCGGTCGGAATGGCTGAGCAGTTAAGGGCAAGAAAAGGAACCCTGTTTTCGTTGGTGTAGCTTAATCTGTGCAATTCCTGCGCGATGATTTCTTTGCCTGTTCCAGTTTCGCCTAGGATGAGCACGGTTGCCTTTTGTTTCCGAGACACCCGAGTCAGAATGTCTTTTATCTTCATCATGGGGGGGCAGTCGCCCAGAAAATGTGGGCGCACAACTTCACTTTCTAAGGATTCAATCTCTCGATCTTGCATTTGGCAAAGATGTTCAAGTCTTTTGAGAAGAGCCTCTCTTTCAAGCTCCATGTGGAATCGTTCGCCTGCTCTACGAACGCTTAACTCAAGAGCATCCATATCGAAGGGCTTTTCAAAAAAAGAAAAAGCTCCCAGCTCTACGGCTTTGATTGCGGATTCTTTGTCGCCGTGTCCGGTGATAAGAATGGTTGGAACTTTCATTTCGCTTAAAACATCAAAACCATTCAGACCTGGCATTTTGATGTCGCTGACAACCACTTCGGGGTCGACCTGGAGTGATTTCTCTAGAGCATCTTTCCCATCTACAGCTTCAAATACGACGTGTCCTTTTCTTTCAAGACGCATCTTTAAAAGTTTTCTAATAGAGTCTTCGTCGTCAATGACAAGAACGCGGAATCCTTTGCGTAGATTGCTTTCGCTCATGCTGCCACCTCTTCAGATTTTTTTTGTTTTTGAGCATTCTGAAGTTTTAACAAAAAGGTCGATCCTGATCCTGAGCTACTTTCAAGGCTAAGTTCACCACCAAAGCGGTGAGCAATGCTAAAGCTTAAGGAAAGCCCGAGGCCCATCCCTTTGTTGGGGTCTTTTGTCGTGAAGAAAGGGTTGAAAATCTGTTCCTGGATGCCTTTGGGGACACCGCAACCGTTGTCTGAGACGCGAAGCTCTATAAAGTCGGCTTTCTTGTCTACGTTGATCAGAATGTGGCCACTTAGTTTTTCGTCCGAGTTTCTTCGATCGAGAATGGCGTCACGTCCATTGGCAATCAAATTGATGAGAATCTGTTCAATAGGATGAGCTTGAGCGAGAACACTTGTGTCTTCTAAGTCACCACGGACATCAATGTTTATGTTTTTAGATTTGAGTTGTTTGTCTAACAACTTTGTAACGTTTTTTAGCGTGTCGTTTAATGGAACAACTTTTTTGTCATTTTCATTTTCGCCTAGGTTCTTTTTTTCTTCTCTTGCAAAACTGCGTAGATGGCTGAGGAGATCGGCCATCTTGTCAGAGTTGGTCGTGATTTCATTGCATAAGTCGGCCAGCAGTTTTTTGTCTGGGTTCGCATCATTTTTAACGATGTCAGCAATCTCTTGTGCAAATCCTCTAACACCTGTGAGCGGTTGGTTTAGTTCGTGTGAAACTCCAGCGGCTAACTCTCCAAGGGCAACTAGTTTCGAGGCTTGAAGCATTTTGTTTTGGGTGGTTTGCAATTCTGAGTGAACCTTTTCTAGTTCGACATAGGCCGTTTCTAGTGAGTAATGTTTGGTTGCTAGATCTCTCATGAGCAACAAGCGTTCGGTGTCATCGCTCAAAACAGCTAAGGCAATTTTTTTGTTGGCCATCAGCGTATGTGAAACTTTAACGGTTACATATTTGAGTTCATTGTCTCGGGTATTGATGGCAATGTCGTTGTAGTAGCCAGGGTTCTCAAATATTTTTAACTCGAGTCCGCGGTCGTGAGATTGGTCCTCAGGAAAGACGCTGTTGAGGATGTTTGCACTTTCACCAAGCAGCTCGTCTCGCTCAAATCCAATGAGACCTGAAAAACTTTTATTGATGGCCAAGACCTGTTTTGTTTCTAGAGATATAGCGATGAGAGCATCGCTGGATTCTTCAAAGAACAGCCTGTAGAGATCTTTGTTGCCCATCTTTAAGCTTATCGGTCATTCGGGAGCAAGAGTTGAGAAGAATGATTCTAGCCAAAACAACTTTAAAATCAGCTATCTGTTCAGGCTGAGAAAGGGCTGCTGCTACTTGCTAAACACTGGTAGGCTACCCTCGTGAAGGCAGGGCATGGCGCCACCGTGCGATCCGACACTAAAGGAGATGTAGCCAGGATAGGGCCAGTCTGAGTGGGAATAGTGGATGCTCCGGATTCCATCGCATTGGTCTACACGGACATCGGCCAAGCGATTGGAGGGAAACACTGCAATCTCTGAACCTTGATCGATTGAGCTATAGGTCCAATGTCCTGACCCTTGTCCAAAGTCGTTATTGGGTCCTCTTTTGAAGGACTTTAAGTATACGGGGTCGTTCCAGGCTATTCCGTTTTGAAACATTTGGAGAACGGTTGTTTGCCTTCCGTTTGAAAGATTCACTCGGCCCAGGCAAAGCGTGAAGGCAAATTTCTCAGGGTTGATGTCTGCCCCGTAGTTGCCAGTAACGCTTAATGGTTGGCAGGAGTCGAAGCTCGAGATTGGGGCCAGGTCAAATTCGCAGGTGCTTGAAAACGCCAAGGCTGATGCGAAAAAGGTTAAAATTGTGAATTGCTTTCGATGGGCTATCATCGAGAGCTTCTTCTAGTGAAAATTTCCCTTCGGAGTCAAGTTTTTCAAGGCTCGCTTTGAGAGGGGGGCGATTTTTAAAGGTTTTTCTTTGGTCTTTTTTAGGGCCAGTTTGCGTTGAGTGAAAGTAAAGACTTATTAATTCAATCTTAAGGGTTTTGTCCTTTTCTAGATTGGGCGCCTCGCTTAGTTTGCCGGGCATGTTCAGGAAGATATCTCATGTTCCCTTTTACCTTCTTTTTGTAATCACGCTTTTTACTCAGGGGAGTTTTGCCGCTGGCAAGTGCGAAGATGAAGCTAAAATTCAGGCTCAAGCGGTCGAAGAGTTTAAAGAAGAAATCTTCGAGCTTGGGCTTCGCAAAGCAGACTCCAAAAAGTATCCGATGGCCGCTAGTGCCGAAAATCAACTGCGCTTGATGTCCTGGAACGTAGAGAATCTTTTCGATACAGAGCCAACTCAAGGAAAATTAGACGCTGAGTTTCTGCCAACGGAGGGTGTTTATAACGGGCCAATCGAAGAGTTGAAGGGAATGACTTTTGCTCAAATCAAAGAGCGTTTGTGCGCCTCAATTCCTGAGCGATATCGCAGTTCTTGTTTGAGCCGTAATTGGTCTCCAGAGATGTATGCAGGCAAGCTTGCTCAGATTGTCGCCACTTATAAGACTGTGTTTGGTGCAAAATCCAATTTACCAGATATTTCAGTTTTTTCTGAAGTTGAAAGTCCACGAGCCGCATTGGATTTGTCCAACGCTCTTGGGTATACGACAAGCTCCGAGGGGGTGGATTTTGAAGACACCAGTGATGAACATTACAAGAAACTAAAAGAACAAGGCTGGGCAAAACTAGAATCCATTTCCTCCAAGGGCGGGCTGATCATGAGCAATAGTCCTGACGAAAGAGGCATCGATCTAGCCATCGCATTTAAGCCTAAAAAAGGAAAGTTAGAGTTGCTTGAGTCCAAAGAGTATTTCGTTGAAATGCCCGCTCGCTTTTCTCCGACTCGAAATATTTTGGTGGCCACCTTCTTGGTGAATGGTAAAGAGAAGTTAACGGTGATGGCCAATCATTGGCCGTCTCAAGGATCTCCTACTTTCGTTAGAAAAGCTGTGGCCGAACGCGCGAAAGCTATTTACGAAGAGTATGCAAAATCTACCAAGGTTGTTTTGGTGGGGGACTTCAATTCTATCCAAGGGGAAACACCCCATCCAGTGAATGAAGTGTTGCTTGGTGGTTCTGATTTAGTGGATGCTCGCCAATACGAAGAAGATAAACGAGGCAAAGTCTTCGAAGCTCCCGGCACTTATTATTTTGCTCCTGGCACTAGTTGGAATCACTTAGATCGCATTATTTTAGATGCTCGCCTTGTTCGAGCGAGAAGCTCCTTGCGCTTAAGCGAGGAGGGAATGTCTATTTTTCATCCCGAAACAAACGTGTATCAAAAGTCGATCAAGTTTTATCGGGATGTTGAGACGGCCGAGAGAATTGAGAGGGCCACCGGAGTGGCTATTAAGTATAAGAATGTTCCAGAAGATGCGCGAGACCCCCGCGTTAAACAGGCCTTTTTGGACGATCCCGATTTGGATGTGCTTGATGTAAGAGAGTCTGGACCTAACGGACTTTATTACTATCGAGAAGACGGAAGTGATGAGCTGAAGTTTCGGGGTGTCTCAGACCACTTCCCTATATCCGTTCAGCTAGAGTGGTAGTAATAAACCCTTTCGGAGGGTTTGAGCAGCCACCCTAGGTCTTTTTGCGTCGGGCAAGGAGTCTTGATTTATTTCTTGTAACGTCAAGAGTCTTCTTGAAAACGGGTTCAAGTCTAGATGCTTTCAAGGCTTTAACGCCTTCAATAGTGCAACCGCCGGGGGTGGTTACATTGGAAATTAACTTTTCAAGTGTTGTGTTTTCTTTGAGTAGCATGGTGGCAGCTCCCAAAAAGGTTTGAGCACAAAGTTCTTGAGCTTTCTTGGGCGGAACACCCTGATTAGTGGCGGCATCAGACATTAGCTTCATCAGATAATAGACAAAGGCTGGCCCGCTTGCACTAAGGGCGGTGACTTCGTGAAAAAGCTTTTCTGGCATTGGCAACACATGGCCCACTTTAGAGAACAATTGTGTGGCTTTCTTCATGTGAGCGGCTGTTGTGTATCGGCCCTTGTATAGGGTGGTCATTCCCTGTCCCACTGTGCAAGGTGTGTTTGTCATGGTGACGATGACTGGGTTTTTTTGTCCGAGTGTGCGTTGTAATTGCTTGCTGTCTACACCAGCAAGCACCGAGTAAATGACGGTAGGTTGTCTTAGGCCATTTTCAAGAAGGTCGCGGCATACCTCTTCTAGGTGATAAGGCTTAACGCCTAGAAGAATAATGTCGGATGCGATGAGCTTTTTTGGGTCGATTCTGGAGCTGCAGTGAATACCGAAGTTCTTTCTAACTCTGTTGGCAGATTTAGAGCTTTTGGTGACGGCCCAAATTTGACTTCGTTTGACCGAGTCGGATTCTAACCAACCCGCTATGATTCCTTGGGTGAGTTTTCCGGCTCCAATAATTCCAATCTTCATCTCTATACCCTGGTTGCGGCCAAAAATGCGCCGACTCTTTCCATTTCTTCGGGCATCTTTGCTTCAATAGAGGTGAGTAAATCAGTGGATATGTTTAATTGTTGCAAATAGTTTGCTGGGTATTCTGGCTTTGTTTCATCTCCAGAAAATCCCAGGGAAAGGCGCTTGCTCATTATGTCGGCTATGGTGGCAATCATAATGGTGGGTTTCATCTGAGGGTAAATGCTTTCCATTTCGGTAACATCACGATGATGAAAGCGAATGGTCTTTCGAATCACAACTGGGAGTTTCCATTGTTCAGCCAGTCTTTCTCCAATGACTGTGTGTCCAGGCAAGCCCAGTGCAGTTTCAGCTTCAAGAAAGGAAATGTTCTCGTTTCGAGCTAGTTCAACCACTTCTTTTAAGTCGTCTTGGGCTACTTTAAAAAGAGCAATTTTCCCGACATCGTGAAGCAATCCACATGTGAAGGCATCTTGTGGTCTTGAAACCTTTAATCGGGTTGCAATGAGTTCGCCCGCGACAGCGGTGCACAAAGAGTGTTTCCAAAACTCTGAGACTTTAAAATAAGGGGCCGCTTTAAGATCAAAGCTAGAAAACACACTTGTTCCCAGGACCAATACGCTGATTGTGTTAAACCCTAAGAAACCGAGTGCTTTTGTTACATCGGTGACCTCGGTGGATAGATTGTAGAAGGCAGAGTTCACTAATCTAAGAACCTTTGCCGTCAGCACTTGATCTTTTTTTAGGACCTCCGCAATTTGGTTGGCGCTAGTATTGGGGTCGTTGACCATGTCCATCAATTTGGTTACAACAATAGATAGAGTTGGAATATCTCTAAGTTTTTCTACGTGGAATGTAATCGTTCTTGCGGATTGAACCATTCGATTATTCTACTTTAGATTGTTCTAGCTATCTTTAAATACTCCAGACTTAAGGCAACGCGCCGTAGTCAGGCGAATTTTTGGCGGACTCGAAGGTTCTGCGTGGTGCGTCGATCGATCATAATGCAGTTCATGTAAATATTCTTAGTCTAGTTGAGGGTAAGAGAAGGAGATCTTGATGAAAAAATTATTTAGTTTGAGTGCAATGTGCTTGTTGTTGGTCAACTGTGGATCTGAGGGAAGTGGAAACTTTACGGTTCAAGGGGCCGGGTCTGCAACTTCCGTGTCATCGACCTTCAATGGAATTTCTTCGAGTGTTTTAAATCCTTTTGGATTGGCGAGTGATGATCTTCTTCCCGTTGGCTCGGCTATAAGTCCTTCAGAGTTGCAAATTAAGGTGAGTCAATTTTGGATTTCGACCAGCGCCGACTGTAGTAATCCAATTCTTGTTTTCGAAGACTTGGGTGCTGATTATCAGAACATTTTAACCACTGGAACTAAGCCGACTTTCGGCCGAGGGAGTGTTGAGCCTGCGAATTATAAATGTGTGATTATGGGGATGAATGACATCATTCAATATAGACCCGCAAGTTCAGATGGTCAGCAGTGCGTTGCTGGTGAATTAGAAACGCTTGATGTTTGTGGTGCGGGCTCTGGGTCGTTTGATCACCCGGAAGGATCTGTTTATGCAGATGGAACCTGTAGTGGTGCAAACGATGTCGTTCCGCTTTACCTCTCGAACTTTTCAGGGAGTAATGGAGATGCTTTTAATCGCCCGACCGAATCTGGTTCAGGAAATGGAATCAGTCTTAGTGGCGAGCTAGAGGTTGGCACGGCTAGCGTCAACAGCTTCTTTGTAGTTGATGGAACTGATCAAGTGTCTACAAGCGGTGGCAACTGCGAAATGCAACCACCGACCTTTTCCTTTGTTACCCCTTAATCAGGGCAAATTTAGAGGGTGAAAAAAGGCGTCTTGCTTCCTGCGGCTGGAAGCAAGACGCCTTTCTTATTTTTGGTTTTTTTTGATTTGTATGCGATTGCCCTCGTCGACAAAAACCAACTTTGGTTTGTAGTTGCTTGATTCGCTATCATCCACATCAATGTAGGAGCAGATAATGACAAGATCGGTGGGTTGCACGTGTCTGGCGGCAGCGCCATTGAGGCAGATCTCAGCGTCTTTGCCGAAGATGACATAGGTGGAAAAGCGCGCTCCGTTGTTGCAGTTGTAGATTTCAACTTTTTCAAACTCTCTTAGGTCGGCACCTTCACATAGCTTGGGATCGATTGAAATAGATCCTTCGTATTTTAGGTTAGCGTCGGTAACGGTTGCTCTGTGAATTTTTGATTTAAGCATTGTTCTTTTCATGTCATTATCTCCAATGATTCTGTTTACGTGTTCATTTCCAACGAATCTGTTTATGTATTCATTTCCAACGAATAATATAGCCCTTTTAATACAAGTTCCGGTATGAACTCTTCGAAAACGCCTTCGTCTTCAAAGAGTCGAGCAAAGCCACCCGTTCCTAAAACAGTTACAGTCTCACCGTTAAAAAACTCTTTGCTAATGCTGTTGGTGACTTCCTTGGCTGTATAGAGGGTGTTTAGATAAATCCCGGATTGGATACACTCGACGGTGCTTCTGCCTACAGGACTTGTGCTTTTTGTGATGGAAACTTTTGGCAGCTTGGATGTGTTTTCCTCGAGTGATTCCATCATCAAGCGCAGTCCTGGCATAATCAGTCCCCCGAGGTATTCCTTGGCGGCGCTGATCACGCAGAACGTAGTGGCCGTTCCAAAGTCGATGACCACTAAATTCTTTCCGGGAAACATCTTTGTGGCTGCAATCGAGTTTGCAATTCGATCAGCGCCTACTTCGATTGGGTTTCGGTATTTAATCTTCAATCCAGTTTTAACTCCTGATCGGAGAATAAAGGGATTCAAGTTGAAATACTTTAAGCAGCAGCTTGCTAGACTGTGGTTCAAATCAGGAACAACAGAGCAGAAGGCAATTTTTTTAATGTCTGCTGGGTCAAAGAGGTTCTCTCGAAGAACGTTCTTTAGGAATACGCCAATCTCATCAGAGCTGGTGGAGCTTTTGCTGGATTTTCGAAAATTGAACAGTAAATCGCCTTGGGCATCAAAAACCCCTCCGAAGATTTGGCTGTTCCCAATGTCGAGAGCCAAAATCATAGAGCGACATTATCGATTAACCGGACATCTTCCAGCTTAACCGCTCCAAAGCGTCGGTTCCAAAGTTGATCTAAGTAAACAACTTCAAAACCTTGTGCATCCAGTTCCGCCCTTGCTTCATCGATGCTTGGGGCTGATTGTAGGATTTTTGCAAAATTTGGGGCTTTTGCTCTAGCTTGAGTGCTTAGTCTTTCATTGCGAGAGCTTAGAGCCAATCCCTCGCGACTGCGAAAGGTGGGACAGCCAACAACCTTTACGTCCATGAAAAAGGCTTTAGCCATATCGGAGATAAGTGAGAGTTGTTGATAGTCCTTTTCTCCAAAGTAGGCGTGTGTAGGGTTAACGATGTGAAAGAGTTTCATCACGACAGTGAGCACTCCATCAAAATGTCCTTCTCTGTCGGCTCCGCACAGTAGTTTTGAATCTTGATTTTCGCTCAATTTAAATCGATAGGAGTCAGGGTAGACATCTTTTTCTTCAGGAGAAAAAACTAGGTCAACTTCTAAAGCTTTAAGAAGTTCAAGATCAGTTTCTAGTTGGGTCGGGTAAGCCTTCAAGTCTTTAGGGTCGTTGAATTGAGTAGGGTTTACAAAAATGCTTACAACGGTTTTGTCGTTTTCTCGCATGGATCGCTCCACCAAAGAAAGATGGCCTTCATGCAAGGCTCCCATAGTGGGAACAAAACCGACGGATAAGTCTTTTTGCCTGTATCTCCATTGTTTCACTTCAGTTGGGCTTCTAAATAAATCGATGCTCATTGGTAGGATTCCTTGTCTGAAGGGAAGTGATGAGCCTTGACTTCTTTGTCGAAATCATTGAAAGCCTCTAAATACTTTTGGCCGCCTTCTAAATAGGTTTTCAAAAATTTTGGTTTAAATTCCCCGTTCAAGCCAAGCATGTCTTGCATCACAAGAACTTGACCGTCGCAGTAAGGGCCTGCTCCGATTCCGATGGTGGGAATGTTTAAGGAAGAGCTAATCAATCGAGAGAGTTCTTTTGGAACGCACTCTAGAACCACTGAAAAACATCCAAGTTCTTCAAGCTGTTCGGCTTGTTTGATGAGGTCTTCTCTTTGATCCTCGTGTCGACCCTGCACCTTGTAGCCACCTAGGGCGTGAATTGACTGCGGAGTAAGGCCAATGTGTCCTTGAACAGGAATACCAGAACCGACAAGGTGGCTAATTATTTTCTCATGACCCCAAACACCTTCAAGCTTTACTGCATGGGCGCCTGCTCGCATGATTTGTTCTGCTGCGCGCATGGCTTCTTTTTTTCCTTTGCGAAAGCTCATGAAGGGCATGTCTCCGACAAGCACTTTCTCTGTAGAGGCTCCTAGGCCTCGGGTAACCGCGGCTACGTGATTGCTCATCATGTCGACAGTGGCTGATAAGGTAGAGTCAAAACCGTGAACAACCATGGAGACGCTGTCTCCGACGAGCACGCAATCAACAGAGGATTTGGCTAATATTTTAGCCGACCAGGCGTCGTAGCAGGTAACCATGCTAATGGGTTGTTCTTCTTTTTTCATGGCAAGAAGTTTCAGAATGCTCATTTCATAAGCTCCACAAAGGCTTTGTAGATGTCTTGATACTTGTCGCCCTGAAGTGCTTTTAGGTTTGCTTCAATTGTTTTTTGATCTTTCCTAACCAGTGGTCCTGTGAGCGCTCCTTTAGGATTTGTTTTTAAGTTCTTTGTGATTCTTTCGAGATAAGGAATGGCCACTTCTCGATCGAGTCCCAGTTTGCTTTCAAAGTCTTCAAAAAGTTTGTTCCATAGAACGGTGCTAAAGTTTCCGGCCATTACACAAAGAGAGTGATACAGCTCTTTGTCTTTTACTTGAAGGTCGAAGTGAGGGTTGTTGAGCCTTGGGAAGGCCTCCTCAAAGAGGGCGCCGCCTGCTTCGCAGATGAAGGGGATCTTTTCATAGGTGCGTAGGCTGTAGAGTTTTTCTCCAAAACTAAAAAGCGGATGAAAGCCGGGCACTTCATGCACCGTTTGCGATCCAGAGAAATGCAAACAAGTCTTAGAGTGGAGGAAATCATTTTCTTTGTAGAAAGGCTCAATAGACTCGTCTTTAATCAGTAACAGAATGATGCTGGCTCCTTGAAGCTTGCGGAGGTCAGCCTCGCTTTGGCTTCGGTTCCAGGTGAAAAAGGAGTGGCCTGTTAGCTGGAGGTAGTGGCGCATGTGACGAGCAACTCGCCCGTCGCCAATGAGTCCATAAGTGGGTGTGGGTTTCGCCTTAAAGGCGCTGGTTTCAAATTCTGTCATAATGCTGGTCACCGTCGGGAAAATTCCCAGATCGATGCCTCCTTATGGGCTAGTTGTTAGCAATAAAAACACTTATTTGAAAGCCCCGGAGTCCTTTTTGGGCCTCTGGAGCTTTGTTTAAATTCTTAACGGCTGAGTAAAGAATGAGCAGTAAATTGTTTAATTTGGATGACTTAGCCTCCAAACAATGGTTTTAAGGGCCACGTGAAAGGTCTATTATTAATCCTTCGGGAGAGTTTTAAGCGCAATGCATAAAGTAGCTGTCATTATGAATTCTAGGGCTTCTCACTCTGAGGTTACAAGCCAAGAAGTTCAGTGGTTGAAAGAGATTCTCTTTCGAAGCAGCATAATCTTCTATTCGCCTGAAACTCTTGAGAGCCTTGCTGAATGTTTAGACAACATTGTTCGAGAAAAGTTTGATGTAGTGGTTCCCGTGGGTGGAGATGGAACCTTTAATTTGGTGGTCCAAAAGATTGCCCACACTGGCATAAAAACTTTACCCATCCCAACGGGAACTGCAAATGATTTGGCTAACGAGTTGGGCATTGTGGGAAAGTTAAAGAAAGCATTTCACAAGATTCGCGAAGACGACTTTTTAGACATAGATCTGATTGAGATTAACGGCCGTTATATGGTCACCAATGGCGGTATTGGGTTGGCGGGAATGGTTGCAGAAAAAATTAACGATTATCGAGCTCAATTTCCCCTGTTTAAAAAAGTTATGAAATCTTTTGATCACCATGTCTATGGACTTGGAATGGTGGGAGCGTTGTCTCTACCTAAAATGCCTCGAGTTGATTTAAGGTTTTTTTCAGATAGTGTAGAGAGAGTTGTCAATACTCCCTTATTCCTCGTCAACAATCAGCCTAACATTGCTCGCTCTTTTAAAATCGCTCCACGGACCAAAAATAATGACGGCCTTTTTAATGTTTCTATCTTTGAGCATCCTAAACGTATCCAACTTCTTAAAACCATTTGGCAGGTGCGTTCTGGTGTGAATGTTGAGTCCGACTCAAATTTTTTCTCAATGGAAGTTTCCAATTGTAAGGTTGAAGTCTTGGGCGAGACTCCGTTGAGCTTTTTCGGAGACGGCGAAATTCTTGCTCAAGGGACTAGTTTCGATATAAAGATACATCCTAAGGCACTTTCTGTGATTTCTTCAGAAGAAAAGCTTGGAGTCTTTCGATGAAGTCGATTTTTTTAACGGGAGGAACCGGTTTTCTCGGAAAAGCCCTTCTAGAGGCCATTGAGTCTGATTTTGATCAAATCTTTCTTTTGTCACGACGGTCTGAGTTCGACCCTTCTATTGTCAGTTTAAAATCACGCTATCCGAAACTTATTCTAATAAAAGGCGATTTGTCTGACCCAAACTTGGTTGCTATTGCAGACCAGTTGAAAGAAGTCACTCAGGCGCTTCATTTAGGGGGTCTCTACGACTTTAAGGCGAGTGACAGTGAGAATTTTTCCACCAATATTACAGGAACTCATAATTTTCTTGCTCTCTGCGGAGCTCTTCCAAATTTAGAGCGCATTGGTTTTGCTAGTAGTGTTGCTGTTGCTGGAGACTTTAACGGGGTTTTCAATGAGGATATGTTTAATGTCGGACAAAAGTTTTCTGATTCCTATGCCTTTTCTAAGTTTAGAGCTGAAGGGTTGATCGGTGGTTTTGAATTCCCAGGAGAAAAAGTTTTCTTTCGATATGGAGTGCTTGTAGGTGATTCTCGAACGGGTCGTGTGGATAAGGTAGATGGTCCTTACTACATGATAGAGGCCCTATTGGGGCTTAAAAAGAAAATTAGATTGATTAAATATGGATTAGTGACCCCGCTTCCATTTGATGAAAAGGGAATTATTCATATGATTCCTGTAGATGTCTCCGCTCAGGCGACAGCTGCTGTGTTGAGGTCCGAGGCTCACAAAGGCGTTTCTAGAAATTATCACATTGTCGGGCGTCCTTTGGCTACTAAAGAGTTGATTGTTAGAATCTTACGTTTTGTTGGTTTGAGTGAGAATACCTATGCGCTAAAAAAAGGTTTTCTATCGAAATCTATTTTAAAGCGCTTTCACATCCCGGACTCGCTATTGCACTATTTATATGTTCGAACTCGCTTTGATTACTCTCAGTTTTCTCGCGACTTTCCTGAAATCGTGTTTCCTACGTTTGACCAATATGAAAAGGCTTTCTTTTCGGTGTTTGACACTCGCGAGGAGTCTAAATGAAGCACATTATAAGTCTTAGTTATTCTGGGAGCCAAAATAACTTTGAGTCGGTCATTCGGTGCGGGCAAACGGAATACCGGCTCTCTCATCTGGGTGCAGATTACAATAGTGAAGTTTTCGCCTCACTGGTAAAGAGTTTTGACCAATCTGACAATATTATTTGTCTTTCGGGCTTGCTTCCTCCGTTGAGGGTAAAGTCGAAGCTCTATTTTCATTCTCATTCCGAAGAGCTAAAGAATTCAATTCAACATGCCCAAGTCTATGTGGGTGCCTTATGTAGAGAAACTTTAGGGGCTTGGACCTTGGGACATATACTAGAACATTTTCCAGAAATGCTTGTTAACAAAAGAATTGGATTTCACTCAGGAGCTCTTGACTACGCCCTGGTCGCAAAAATGCAAGAGCACACCCATCGTTTTTCTTTCTTTGATCCAAAGTTGTTTACAAATGTTCCCAAGGCTCTCGAATCCATCGAAGCTCTCGAGCGGTTTGTTGGAGCAACCATGCCTTTGATAAGCCGAAAGAAGCTTAGTAAAAGCATGAATTACAACGCAACTTTTGAAAAAGTCGATCCTGCTCTTTTTCGAGGAGTCGAAACAGTCATTACGCGCTCTGCGATTTTAGATCGAATGGACTTAGAGCATCTGCGCGATAAGAATGTGATTGTAGATTCCTTAAGGCCTTCTTTAATCAAGCGATTAGGAGATGCTGGTGTAAGGTCTACGGTGCATCTTCTTCCTGATATAGAGTATGCTAAGCAGGACCCACGCATAAACTTTCCCATTTTCGAAGCTTTGGTGGCTCAAGAGGTTTGCCCCTCCGAGGCGTTAAGCAAAGAGAGTGTTGTCGATTGGATCGCTAAGCACGACTACAAGCCTAAGCCAAATATTCTAAATCCTGTGCGATCAAAGCGCCATGTGAGACGCTTTGCCTTCATCATCCATCCGCTTAGTTTGGCAGATGTGTTTCGTCATCCAGTTTTGAGACCACTGTCGTCTGTGGCCATGAAGAATAAGAATATTTTTGAGCGGACAATCTCGCATATCCCCGGAATTTGCTACGGTAAGCTGACGGGCGTGAAGAGCACTCACCATGGGGAAGAGGTAGAGGGGCTCATTTATACAATCTTTGATACCCCTAAGCAGTTGATGCGCCTACCTCCAGAAGTTGTCTATAAGAAGTTAAATAAAATCTGTGAACAAGCAGCTCGTGATGGGGCAGAGATTATTGGTTTGGGTGCTTACACTAAGATTGCTGGTGACTCTGGTGTCACCGTCAACAAAATGAGCCCTATACCTGTGACCACAGGAAACTCCCTCTCGGCCTCGGCCACCTTGTGGGCTGCAAGAGTTGCCATGCAGAAAATGTGGGATGGTGTTCGTGTGAGCCGTGCAAACTCTCGTCATGACATAAAAGTGATGGTCATTGGAGCCACTGGTAGTATTGGAGCCGCAGCGGCTAAATTGCTTGCTCACTACGTTGATGAACTTGTCTTGAGTGCTCGAACAGTGGATAAAATTTTGAGCCTGAAAGCCGAAATTGATTCATTAGGCCTTAAGTGCAAGGTCTCCGTAACAACCGAGTCGAATCGCTATGCCTCTAGTTGTGACTTAATAATAACCTCTACAAGCACTCATGATAAAAGTGTCTTTGATATTCAGAGGGTAAAGCCTGGATGCGTTGTTTGCGATGTAAGCCGTCCTTTGAATGTGTCAAAAGAAGACGTTTTATCTAGGCCTGATGTTTTGGTTGTCGAGAGTGGTGAAATCACTTTACCCGGTCAAAATCTTCATTTGAATTGCGACATCGGAACGCCTGATGGTGTTGTTTACGCTTGTTTGGCTGAAACTGCACTTTTGGCACTAGAGGGCAGACTAGAGGCCTTTACGTTGTCTCGAAATGTAGAATTCGATAAAGTCCGACAAATTTACGATATGGCTAAAAAGCACGGCGCTAAACTGGGCGCAATTCGAGGTCACTTCGGTGACATTACCGATCAAGAAATTCAGTTGTGTAGAGAGCACGCCCTAAAGAGTATGAAGAATTGGAGACCCGATGAGTAAACAATATTTCACTGGCCTTAATTATTCCTTGGCAAATGAAGACACCGGATTCGAAAGAGCTTTGGTTAAAAAACTTAAGCCTGTGAATGTCTTGACCGTCTGCGGTAGCGGTGGACGCGCTTTGCCTTTAGCGGTTTCATCGGTAAAACGATTGGATTTGGTGGATCTTTCAACGGATCAACTATACTTAGCTCAACTTAGACAGCGGACCATTCAAGATTTGGAATTCGATGATTTTCGAAAGTTTTGGGGTTTTCCACCATTCTATGTTTCTACAAACAATGATTTGCGTCGAGAATTCGTGGAGGGCCTTAAGGAGGAAACGCTTCGCGAATGGGCTTTGCAGCTTTTAGAAAGCACTCAAGGGAAGAGTCCCTTGTATGATGGCAAATGGGAAAGCACTTTTGCTAAGATTAGTGGAATCTTGCGGCTAATCATGGGTAAGGATGCATTGCGTATTTTTGAATTCGATTCACTTGAAGAACAAGTCGCTTTTGTTGAAGAGAAACGAAAGAGTTTTACTCATAAGCGATGGAAAGTTTTACTTTCGGTGGTTGGAAACGCTTCTTTCTTTAATGCTCTTTTGTATAAGGGACACTTCGTTAAAAAGAACATTCCTAAGACTCATTTTGACTTTTATAGAGATGCCTATCGCAATCTCTTTTTCTCCAGCTTGGCGCGAGATAATTTCTTCTTACAAATGAGTGCTCACGGAAAGCTCCTATCTGAATCAGGTTCGCCGATAGAGGCTCAAAAGGATGTCTTCGAGGACGTTAAGAGGAATTTATCTAACATGACTCTTAGCTTTGAGGTAAAGGACTTGATCAAGGCGGGCGCAGAAACCCAACATAAATACGATTTTGTTTCTTTGAGCGATGTCCCCTCTTATTTTACCTCTCCGTTGGAGCAGAATTTTATGCAAGAGCTTTCTAAGGGATTGAATCTTGGGGCTCACGTTGTCTTACGCAGCTACCTGCATGTTCCGCACGGAACTGACTATTCGGGTTTTGAGGAAGTTACAAAAGCTTTTGCTGAAGAAATTCAAAAAGAGAAGACGCAAATGTATTTCATCCAAGTCTTCAAGAAGGTCGCTGATCATGCCTAAGTTCCGCGCCGCCTTGGTTACCTCTGAGGTAACTTTTGTTCCAGAGAATTATTCACTTCTAGTGGATGAATTGTTGGCGCATGATGCAGTTGTGGCTTTAATTGTTCTCAAGAACTCTGACTTCAAGCTAAGTTTAAAGGCGCTAGGAAGTATGGTCTTGGGTGCAAAACAGGTTGGAAGGCAGTTGCTCTTGAATCAACTGGCGGCTTTGCGGTCGAGGAGAAGAAAAAGGACAGAAGCCCTTTCAAAGAAATATTTAGAGCTTCCCGATGTCAAGAGTCCTCATAGTTTGGAGACTTTTCGAGAGTTAGATTTAGATTTGATCATCAATGCTCGAACTAGATTTATTTACCCAAAGTCTTTGCTGGAGATTCCTCGGTTGGGTTGTGTGAATATACACCATGGCTTATTGCCTGATCAGCGTGGAACGATGTGTGACCTTTGGGCACTCCAGGCTAAGGTCGACTCGGGTTTTACCGTTCACTGGATGAATCCCAAGATTGATGATGGCAATATCATTGAAGCTCACGTCGTGAGCAAAGCAGATGAAAATCGAAAGGACTACCTTGACCACATCCGTAGAGCTTCTATGGATGAGGCAAAGATTTTGAAGGTGCTGCTGGATCAAATGGTTGAAGGAAGGATTCCTGATGGCTTTCCAAATTTACAGGCTGAGAGAAGAGCACACTTTAAAAATCCAACGCCTTCCGAGATTAAGATAATGAGAGCTGAGGGAATTTGTTTGTGAGAAAATTATATGTCGTATTAGGAAGTCCGCAGTGTGCTGACTTTGACTTAGAAGAGCTTCGGAAAGAGTTTAAGGAATCAGAGTTTTCTTTTGAAATTGTTGCTCACGAAGATGTTGAAAAGTGTCTGAAGGCGGCTACTGAAGCCGATTTGTTTTTGGCTTATTCAATGGGTGTATTCTTTGTTTTGAAGGAGATGGAGCACCTTCGAGAAAGAAGGCTTAAGATTCTTCTGCTCAGTCCTTTTGTAGTGCAAGAAAGACCTCTTTCATTGGTTGCTCGCTTGTTGATGGGAGTAAATTTTATAAAACAAACCCTGTTGACTAAAGGAGCTAGGAAAATGGCCATAGATTTTGTTAACAGTTGCACTTTTAACTCAGATAAATGGGAACGGCGAGAAGAGGCTATTTCGTCTTATTCTGATGTGAAAAAATGGGACATGGCCATCGATTCAAAGCTTAAGCAGCAAATGAGCTCATCATTGCAGCCTATTTCTGGTCGACATCAGGCGATGGTTCTTTTAGGCCGGGAAGATCGAGCCATGAATGTGCAAATGCAGTTGCAGGCTCTGGAGAGAGTTTTGAATTTTGATATTGCTTATGTGCCTAGTGCAGGGCACGCCCTTTTGTGGACTCATTCGAAACAGGTGGCTGTGGCCATTCAAAAGTTAATAGGAGATAGAGCATGACAATAAGAATTGGTTATCAGTCTGGGAGAAGCCCCTTTAACAACGTGATTAGTTATTTGGATCAACATGGTGAATCTCAGCCTAACAAGATTGCGCTTAAATGGGTGGATATGGCTACAAAAGCAGCTTGGGTTGCTGATTCAAAGACTACGTTGATACACAAAGAGATCAGCTACGGAGATTTGCAGAAGCGGATTGTAGCTTGTGCGGCGGCTCTTAAGGAAAAAGGTCTTAGGGCAGGGGATCGAGTGATTGTATTCTTGCCGATGAGTGTAGAGATGTATGTCGCTATGTTTGCTGTTCAACGATTAGGCGCAATTTCGGTGTTCTTGGACTCTTGGGCGCGAAGCCATCACCTTGGTGCAAGTGCAAAGTGTGTTGAGCCCCGGGCTATGATTTCATTTTCTAAAGCCTTTGAGCTAGTAAACCCCATCCCTGAGTTTTCGTGCTTAGAGATTAAAGTTTGTTTAGACTCCAAGCCGGATGATGGGATGATACCTTTGGCAAGTTTGATTGCTTCAGATTTAACAGACTGTCCGATGGAGCCCGTTCAAAGCGAAGACACTGCTTTGATTACCTTTACAACGGGAAGCTCTGGCACCCCTAAGGGAGCCAATAGAACTCACCGATTCTTGTGCGCTCAGCATGAAGCCTTGCAAGAAACGATTGCTTATACAGACACAGATGTGGATCTACCTGCCTTTCCTATTTTCTCACTTAATAATCTTGCTTCAGGTGTGACAACGGTTTTGCCCGCTATCGATTTGGCTCAACCATCCGATTCCGATGGTGAATTGCTTGCGGCTCAGCTCATTGCTCAAAGCTGCAGTTGTGCGACCCTTTCTCCTAATATGTTGAGATTGGTGAGTGCCTACTGTGAGAAACATGGTATTCAGCTGGAGCGCGTGCGCAGAATGACCACTGGAGGAGCTCCAATTAGTAAGGATGATGTGAAAGAATTTTTAAACATTGCTCCAGAAAGTGATGTGATGGTTCTTTACGGTTCGACTGAAGCCGAGCCGATGGCTCACATTTCGGGTCGCGAGATGATCGCACTTCCCACCAATGAAGATCCTGAAATTATTGAAAGAGGAGTCAACGTTGGTGAGATTTATGAAAAACTAGATTTCAAATTTATACGGATTCACCGTGATCCGGTGGATTTGGCAAAGACTCCTTGGGCCGAATTAGAGGTAGAAATGGGCAAAGTGGGTGAGCTTTTGGTGAGCGGTGATCATGTCTGTAGAGATTACTATAATAATCCGGGTGCTTTCGCCAAAGCTAAGATAGCTGACGGAGAGAAGATTTGGCATCGGACCGGAGATTTAGGGTTTCTTGATTCAGACAAACGCCTCTGGATTGTAGGGCGGATACACAACGTGATTGAACGAGCGGGAGAATGTTTCTTCCCTGTTCAGGCTGAGATCTTGTTGAAACGTATTTCGGGAGTAAAACGAGGAGCTTTCTTAGGCTTTCCCTGTTCGAAGTTAGGCAATAAAAATGTTCTAGCTGTAGAGTTGGACTCCGGGGCGGATGTTTCGAAAGTTCGAGATGAAGCAAGGCGAATTTTTAGGAAAAACGAAATTGTCGTAGATGAGTTCTATCAAGTTGCTGAGATTCCCATGGACCCACGGCATTTCAGTAAAGTCGAATATGGAATCCTGCGCGACAAGATTTTAGAGGACAAGAGCGAAAACTTATGGAAGTAGGTTTCTGTTCTCGTTTTAGAGTTTTCATTTCTGAGCGTTTTCCTTTATTGGCCCATTCCTTAATGCTGGCGCTTTTTAGTGGAGGGAATCTTGCATTAGGTCGGGCGCTTGGGCTGGTGGAGTCCACCCATTTAGCAGAGAAGTTTTTCTTGTTTTTTGTGATGAGTCTTTTGTTCTTTTTAAGGTTGAGAGTCTTTGATGAACTCAAAGACCTTGATCATGATAAAAAATTCAATCCTGAGAGAGCCTTGGCTCGCGGTGTGGTGTCGGTGCCCGAAGCTCGTGCAGTCTTGTTGGGTTTGGTTTTGTTCGAGTTGTTTTTCCTTTCCATCGGTGTGGCCTATTTGCGAGGGGAGTCGTTGTTGGCTAGTCCCTATTATTTACTACCTTTGTTCTACAGCTTTCTCATGTTTGAAGAGTTCTTTATTGGCGATTTTCTAAGACCTCATTTAACAACTTACGCAACTATGCATACCATCTCAGCAGGACTGTTTGCCGCTAGCATGCTTTTCTATATGACAAACGCTAGTTGGAATTCTGTTCTTCCATTCTTATCGATTTTTATTGGCTTAAATTGGACCTTGTTCAATTTCTTTGAGTTTGCAAGGAAGACCTTTGATTCGTCGGAAGAGCGAGACCAGGTAGAAAGCTATTCTAAACTATTTGGCAGAGGTGGGTCGGTTGCTTTGTCTCTGTCGCAAGTTGTGATCACGGCGGTGATTGTGTCCTCGTTGGGCCTGTCGAATTCGATTGGTTTAATGGGCCTTTATCTAATAACCCTTCTTTTTGTTATTTTATGTCTGCTTAGAGTGTTTTCGGCAAAAGCCGTTTCGGCTCCGCTTTTTAGAAATGTGAGCACGGTTGTGCTGTTGTTGTCCTATCTTTGCCTTGTTTTGATGAACTGCCCGTTGAGGGTTTGGTGAAAGTGAGAGTTTTAAATGTTGGTTTTTAAGAATAGCACGAGATCCTATGCAAAAGCACAATCCGGCGGCAAGGGGTGGAACCTCTACTTGATGACGAATCAAGGGTTGCCTGTTCCAGAGTGGGTAATCGTTGGTAAGAGGTATTTTGAAAGTTTTATTGCCGAACATTCTGAGCAACTTCAAAACGAGATTCAAAAGTTCATTGACGGCACTGTAAGTGCAGAAGCATTGTCAAAGTATGTGGAAGAATTAATTGTTGGCACAAGCACTCCTAAGTGGCTCGAAGAGCTGGTGGCCGAGGCCTATGGCCTATTGGAGCAGCCTGCTATGATCTCCGTTAGATCTTCGGCTGCCGATGAGGATAGTGCAAGTCATTCCTTTGCTGGACAGCTTTCAAGCTATCTTTATGTCACCAGTCAGCAAGATGCAGTGACTTTTGTAAAGAAGTGTTGGGCTTCCGGATTTTCTGAGAGAGCCATTAGTTATCGAAAAGAAAATGAAATTGATTTATTGGGGGTAAAGGTCTCTGTTGTTTTGCAGAAGATGTTGATTCCCGAAAAGTCTGGGGTGATGTTTACGGTTGACCCCATTGAACAAAAAGAAGACACGGTGCTGGTGAGTGCTGTTTATGGTGTGGGTGAGGGAATCGTTAGTGGAGCCTTGGATGCTGACTCTTATTGGCTTAGTAAAACAAGTGGCAATTTAATTAACGAGGAGTTGTCTGATAAAATCGAGAAGTTTTCTCAAGGAGCCTCGGGTGAATGCATCACTGAAGCTGTGCCGCAAGAGCTTCAAAATGTAAGCTGCCTTTCGGCCAAAGAGCTTGCTGAGCTTGTTCGTCTTGCGAAGAACCTGGAGGAGAGCTATCCATTGCCTCAAGATGCTGAGTGGGCCATTGAAAAAGGCAAACTTTACATTCTCCAAACAAGGCCAATCACCACTTTAACCAAGCAGCTTAAAGGCTATCCAAACCTTTGGGACAATTCGAACATCGTTGAAAGCTATGGTGGACTCACACTCCCGCTTTCTTTTACCTTTGCCGTGAATAACTACACCCAGGTGTATATACAGTTTTGTGAAATTTTAGGGGTTTCAAACTCTGTTATTAAGGACATGGAATACTATCTTCGTAATATGTTGGGTTGTATCCATGGGCGAGTTTATTACAATCTTTACAATTGGTATAAATTGATTGGAGTTTTGCCTGGTTTTAAGCAAAACCGGGAATTCATGGAAACCATGATGGGCGTTTCCGAGGCTCTGACTCAAGAGATTGAGGAACGAATTAGTCCCCACAAGAGTTGGTATACTCCTTTAGGGAAATTGCGAAAAATTCGAGTGGGAGTTAATTTCCTTCTTTATCATTTTAGAATTCAGGGAATCGTAGATTCCTTTTTATCCGACTTCAAACGTGAGTATGAACGCTTTCGCAAGATTGATTATCATAGACTTTCGAGCGACCAGATTCTTTTGCATTTTCATGACATGGAACGTTTGATGATGAAGCGTTGGAAGGCGCCCATTATTAATGACTTTCTTTGCATGGTCCATTTCGGACTCCTTAAGAAACTGACCGAGAAATGGTTGTCTTCGGTGGACTCAAATATTCAGAACGATCTTTTGAGTGGAGAAGGCGGTCTGGAAAGTGCCGAACCCACGAAGCGCTTGGTTGCTATGGCTGAGTTTGTTCATAACGATGCTAAGTTAAATGAATTTGTTTCTGGCTATAGTGCTGAAGATTTGCACGAAGCTGTTGCTCGTTCTGAGTTTGTTGAATTTAAGTCCATGGTAGATGAATACATCGACCTCTTTGGCTTTCGTTGTATGCAGGAAATGAAGCTTGAAGAGAAAGATTTAAACACAGACCCGACCTATCTTTACAGTTGTTTGAAGAACTATTTGAATGCTGGAGTCGTTTCTCTGAAAGAGTATGAGAAAAATGAAAAGGTGTTGAGGGAAAAGGCCGAAGTTAATTTAGCCAAAAGTTTAAAGGGTGTAAAAGGCCTTGTTTATGGCTGGGTGCTTAAACATGCTCGAAAAGCTGTAAAGAACCGTGAGAACACGCGCTTTGCTAGAACGCGTGCTTACGGGATTGCTCGTTCTCAGTTTCAAGCCATGGGCGAGAGTTTTGTTGCTTCTGGCGTGATTGACCAACCAGACGATGTGTTTTGGTTGCGCTTAGAGGAACTCTATGGCATTCACTATGGGACCTTAGCCGATTTTAACTTGAAGGATACGATTTTGAATCGAAAGCAGGAGTATCTCCGTTTTGAGTCAGAAGAGCCTGAGATTCGTTTTATGACTCGTGGCCCAGTCTATTGGAATAGTGACTATCTTGAAAAAGACGAAGAAGCAGAATTACCAGCGGACGCCGACTATGACATGAAGGGCCTTCCTTGTTGTCCTGGTGTGATCGAAGGCATTGTTAAGGTTATTCAGTCGCCGAAAGATGATCTCAGTTTGAATGGCGAAATTTTAGTGACCAAAAGCACCGACCCGGGTTGGGTGCCTTTATATCCAAGTATTTCTGGACTCTTGGTAGAGCGAGGTAGTTTGTTGAGTCACTCTGCTATTGTTGCTCGAGAAATGGGTCTTCCTGCAATTGTTCGCATTAAAAACCTCACTAAAAAAATGAAGAGTGGTATGAGAGTTCGTATCGATGGACAACATGGCACGATTACAATTTTAGAGGAAGGGTGAATTTATTTTGAGTTTGTATAAAATAAGACATTTAAATTTTTATTATCAACTCGGGTCACAGCAGTTTACGGCCCTAAATGATATCAGCTTGGAGTTGCCATCTAAGAAAATGCTGTGTCTTTGTGGGCCTTCTGGTTCTGGCAAATCCACCTTGCTTAATCTTTTAGGGTTAATCGAGCGCACCCAAGTCGGCGAATTGTTCTTTGATGGAGATGTGGCATTGCATGATATTAGTGAACCCGATGCTAATTTGATTAGAAGAACTGACATTGGTTTTGTTTTTCAAAGCTTTCATTTGTTCGAAGTTCTAAATGCCTATGAAAATGTGGCTTATTTTTTGAATCGACTTGGCTTGAAGGCCTCAGAAGTAAAAGAGCGAGTTGAGTTTGCTTTAAACGCTGTAGCTATGTGGGAACATAGGACTAAGAAGCCTCTTGAAATGAGCGGAGGCCAAAGGCAAAGGGTGGCGATTGCTAGAGCTTTGGCGAAGAACCCTAAGGTCATCATTGCAGATGAGCCTACGGCTAGTTTGGACCAAAAAACTGGAGAGAATATTATGAAGGTTTTTTCGGAGTTGAACCGTGAGCATGGATTGAGTTTAGTTGTTTCAAGCCATGACCCTATGGTTTTAGATTATTGTAAAAACCAGGTGCGCTTGCGCGATGGTCAGGTTGAATCAGTGACAGGAGTATTGGCGTGAATTTGATCTTCGCACTAAGAAATTTGCTTCGTCATCGTCGGCGCACACTAGCCGTTGTTTTTACGGTAGCTTTCGGAGTTGGAGCGCTCTTTATTTTTCACGGTTTTAATACCGGTGTGATGAATCAGTATCGAGACAATACGGTTCGATCACGTTACGGCCACGCTCAAGTGAATTCCATTGGTTATCGAGATCAGGTTTTTGAAAAGCCCTGGGAGCATTGGATCGAAGATCCGGATGCCCTGGTGGCGGAGCTTAAGACTCTTGATGGCGTTGAGCAGGTTTTCCCGCGAATGAACTTTTTTGCTTTGCTCACCAATGGCGAGATTACAGTCTCTGGCCGAGGCCAAGGTGTAGATGGTAAGGAAGAATCGAAGTTCTTTAACACTCTTAATGTTGAAATAGGGGAAAACTTGAATACTCAGGTTGAAGGCGTTTTGCTGGGCAAAGGTCTGGCAACGGCTCTTAAAGCAAAAATTGGAGACCGAGTAACGGTCATGGCGAACACGGTTCATGGTAGCATCAATGCCTTGGACTTTGAGGTGATTGGAGTGTTTCACACCGGATCGAAGGACTTTGATGATGTGGTTTTTCGTGTGCAGCTGCCACTCGCTCAAGAGCTTTTGGATACTCACGCTGTGGAGGCCGTTTCTTTGGCATTCTCTAAAGTAGAGGATTGGGATCGTGTGAATCATCAATTTGGTGAACGACTCAAGGAATATGAGATCACTCCTTTCGAGGTGCTCGATAAGATTTATTACAAGCATTCGGTGGATTGGTTGCAATCGCAGTTTGGTATTATTCAGAGTATTATTTTAGTGATCGTATTTTTGGGAATTTTCAATTCCATTTCGACGAGCATTTTTGAGCGCAAGCAAGAAATCGGCACCTTAAGAGCTAATGGAGAAGGGCGCTGGGATGTGTTTAAATTGCTTTGTGTTGAAGGCGGTATTCTTGGCTTGATAGGAGCTTTGGTGGGCTTGGGGATCGGAGTTCTGGTCACCCATACGCTTTTGGGTGGAGGAATCTTTATGCCTCCTGCACCCGGGATTACGCGGCAGTTTCATGTGTTTATAGAACTTCAGGCGAGTTTTGCGCTCTATGCGTTCACACTTGGAGCTGGTTGTGCGTTGCTCTCTACGGCAATCGCCTCTCTTAAAGTGGTTCGAATGGATATTGCTTCTGCCTTAAGATCAGTATAATTTTAGCCCTATGTTGATCTTAAAAAAGAATTTTCTTTGTTTGATGAGTCTTTTGTTTGTTTTTGTGTCTGTGGAAGCAGTCGCACTAACAGCCGATGAGATTGTTGAACAAACGGACCGAGTCAGAAATCCTCAAGAATCCTTTGTCATGGAGGTTTTGGTTGATTCGAGCGGCTCTAAAGATACCAATCAGTTTGAAGTTTACACGAAGGGGAAAGACAAGACTTTGATTCGCACTTTAGCTCCTCGTCGCGACAAGGGTCGTAATCTGTTGATGCTAGACACCGATATGTGGCTTTATATCCCTAAGCTTAAGCGGTCTATTCGTGTAGCTCTGAATCAAAAGCTAAGTGGCGAGGCGGCCAATGGTGACATTAGTCGGATGAATTGGTCAGGCGATTACAAAGCCAAAATTTTGAAAGTCAATAAAACTTCTTGGCTTTTGGATTTGCAAGAGTCCAAAAAGGGCCTGACTTATGCTCGAGTTCAAGTTGAGGTCGAGAAAAAGACTTTTCGGCCTCTAGAGGCTCAATATATGACTAAAAATGGGAAGACTCTTAAGGTTGCAAAGTTTTCGGAATATAAGAATTTAGCAGGAGCGCTTCGTCCTAGTAAGATTGTTATTCAGGACGCTGTTCGCAAGGATAAGGTTTCAACCATCAGCATTGTTTCTATGAAGATTGAAAACTTGGCCGATAATAAGTTTCATCGAAATAATTTAAAATAAGATGAAGTTTAGCACTTTCGCATTTGTAGTCTGCTTTTCATTTTACTCAGGCTTAGCTCTTGCTCTTGAGTTTCAAGCCAATTTAGGACTCGACTCCGCTTATAAAACTAAGGTCGAGGAATGGAGTTTTGCCAGGACAACTCTAGAGCCCCAAGTTGAAGAGTCTTTCATGGGGGATTCGCTCAAAGCCAAGGTGTCTTTCCTTGGTTGGTATAATGGCGTGGAGCGCTTGGATTCCTCTCAAAACTCTCCTGTGCGCGAATGGGCTTTCTTTCCAAAAGATAACTACCTTAGCCTTGAAACCAAAGAATACGAGTTAAGCTTGGGCACGAGAGTTTTCTCGCACGGAGAAACTTTTGGTTGGTTAAAGCCTGATTGGATCAACGGTCGTATCTATGATGACAGTTTTTTCATGGACGAAGATTTGGCCAAGATTGGTGTGCTGAGCGCCTATTTTAAAGTTCTCTTCGGACAAAAGAGCGTGGAACTATTTTTTATGCCTTGTGCTCAAGTGTTTAGCATTCCTCAGCCATGGGGGAGCTTCTCCTTTGAAAAGACTCAAAATTTTTCAACAGCGTGTTTTGAAACCACCGAGTTTGGAATGCGTTTTAGCGACTTTTGGGAGCAGATGGGTGTTGAAATAAAGCTTATGTATTTGCATCACCTCTCGCGGGTGCCCGTTCTTAGTTATGATGTCGCAGGCAATCGTTACTTGATTCATCAAAATGAGATGGATACTTTTTTCTTGAGTGCCAACAAGGCCTTTGGCGACTGGGTTTTGCGGGGGGATTTTACTTACTCACTGGAGTTTCCTTTTGCTTCCGAGTCTAGTCTAGCTGTTGAAACTGAGCAAACACTGGGCGCTCATATAGGGGTGGATCGTAGTTGGGGCGAGGAAAATATTTTTCTTTTTCAAACACACACTTACTACAACAAGTCTTTTAAAACCTTGTTGCTGGCCTCAGCTCATCTTGAGTATTCTATTTTTGATCCCCTTCTTACAGAGTTAACTTTGCTTAGAGGGATGAATAACGATAGCTACTGGTATGAAGCTGCTCTTGCCTATCGCATTTTTGATCTGTGGAAGTTGAAAACCTCCGTAAGCCATTTAGAAATTAAAGAAGGCCCATTTGGCCTACAAAGTCCCAAAGAATGGCGCTACTACGCCCAACTCTCCTACCAGTATTAGGCGCCAAGATACTTTTTGAACGTTTTTATTCACTTTTTCAGACCAGACTTGGGCGGATTCTTAAGGAGGTTTCTAACGGTCCTCGGCTTTGCCTGCGGAATGTTAGAAACCTCCTTAAGAATCCGCCCACCTAAATCAAAAATGTGAATGTTACGAATTTAGGGTGTTGAGCTCATTCCCTTGAATGTTTGAGCTTCGATCTTAGCGCAGCAACGCGAGCACGGGGAGAAGCTCAAACATTCAAGGGATTAGTTTCACCGTTTTAAAAGTGCCTTGGCGCCTATTCGCCTATTGGAAGTCGCGGGCCATGATGGTTTTGCGGCCATCCTCTTGGGCTCTTTTGCTTGCGTCAATACAGAGCTTTCGAATGTGCTCGCTTAGATGGTCGCTCACATCTGCAGAGGTGTTGTAGCCGCAGAGTTCTTTGATGAAGTGCTTGAGCTTTGAAACAACGACTAGGGTGTCCTTGGGTAAATTTTTGTGAACAGAAGCTTGGACGGAAGGGGTGGCATTGGGAGAGCTTCGGAAAACTTTTCTTTCGACAGGAGTGGAAGCTTCGGGGCCTTCGGCTTGAAGAGGGGCGATGCGGTCTTCGGCCCAAGAGTCTTTGTGGCGCATAATGGGCACGTGAGCGTCCCAACAGCCTACCGAGCAGAATTGAAACCCTCTGCGTTTGTGCTGGCAGGTCGAGACGTTGCACACATAGTAGGGGGCGCCCAGGTTGATGGACTTTTTGCAGCTGCTGCATTTCTTCCACTCTTTTGAATTCATAGAGGTATTTTAGGTCAGTCCTTCTTATTTGCAACCTAGAGCTTTGACGCAGGAGGAGAGCCTTGAATCCCTACTTACATAGAACTTACAAGAAAAAGCGTGGGGTGGGGCAAGCACTGAACTAGACTTGATGGCTATATGCAAAAACGTGAATTTGATGCACCCGCGGCCTGTCTCTTGATAGGAGTTCCGGTTTTGACTCTGTTTATGCTGCCTTACGCCCTCTATATTGGGGCTGCCACCAAAGCCATTTGGATCTATATGGGGATTCATTATTGCGTAGATATTTTTTGCATCACCACGGGGTATCACCGTTTAATTTCTCACAAGTCTTATGAGGCTCACCCTGTTTTAAAATTTTTACTTTTGTTTTTTGGAACAGGAACGATTCAAAACTCAGCACTTGTTTGGGCCACAGACCATCGATTGCATCATCAATTCGAAGACACTCCCAAAGACCCCTACAACATTCGCCAAGGTTTTTGGTGGGCTCACTTTAAGTGGATGCTTTACAAAGATCATAAAGACTACTTCAAACGAATTCCACCCGACCTTCAGAACGATAAACTCGTGCAGCTACAACACAGATTCTTTTTCCCCATGGCCTTTTTCATGTCTTTTGGCGTTCCTACGATTATTGGCTATTTCTTGGGGAGTGCTCTCGGTGGCTTTGTTATCGGTGGATTGCTTCGTTACACTCTGTCTTCTCATTGCACTTTTTTGATCAATTCAGCGGCTCACACTTTTGGAAAGAGTCGCTTTAGCAAGAGCCTCACAGCGCGGGACAATCCGTTTTTAGCTTTTTTAACTTTTGGCGAAGGCTATCACAGCTTTCATCACAAGTTTCAAAACGACTACCGAAATGGAATTCGTTGGTATCACTGGGACCCTACAAAGTGGGCCATCTTTTTGTTCTCAAAGGTGGGCCTGGCTCGTAACTTAAAGACCACGCCCGATGCCAGAATTCAGCTTGCCGAAACAGAGTCGCTCAGCGGATAAGTAATTTTAGCAAGAGCCCTTGTCGCTTATAACCACTTTTCGCTTCAGAAAGTGGTTAGGACTATGACGTGTAGCTCCTTAAGCAACTAATTATAAAGACTTTTTAAAGTGCTAAAGGGCTTTGTTTTCATTCTAATGCTCCTGTTGGAGAGCCTCGTTGGGGGTTCGCTGTAATAGGGCAGTGAATTGGAGGGCTTTCCTTTGAAATGGTGGAGGAGATTGAAATGAAAAAATTAGTAGGAATGATGGCTGCTGTGTTGATGATGTCGGTCGCTTGGGCGGATCATCCAGGTCGAAGTGGAGATGGTGTTGAGCAAGAGCTTCGTCAGTTGGACAATGTTAACGAGCGGCTTGGCGAGGTTATTGATTCTCTTCGGAACGACTATGGAAGCAACCGAGCGGCGCAAGAAGCCATTGAAGACATTCGAGAGTCTCGTGAAAATATTCGAAGTGCAAAAGAGTATTTGCGTCGAGGAAACTTCGGGCGCAATATTTTGATCACCGCTCGGGGTGAAGGCATTTCTCATAGGAAAAATGCGCAAGAAGCCTGCGAAAGAGCAAGAGTGGAAGCTGCAAATGAAGCTCTTCGATTGTGTCAGGCTCAATACGGACGACCATTGGGAACAACTTTTACAGATAGAAATGTTTCCAACCCGCCAAGAGGCAGTTTGGTTTGTAGAATCACTGCAAGCTTAACTTGTTCTTTAGGACGATGATTTAAAGACAGCGCCAAGGACGCTTCATTAAAAGAGTCTTTGGCGCTCTCTTATAGGTTCCAAGTATCTTTTCGAACGTAATCATTGGGTTTTTTGAACTTGTTTTTATTAATCTAACGAGAATTCACGCTTCCGAATTGCTTTTCGTACTAAAGATATCTCTTCCTCATTAAAGTGATCATTTAACAATGCCAGCTCTTCTTCGATATCACCGCCAAGTGCGAGTTTAGATAGAAATGAAGAGGGATTTACTGGCGGCGATTCTACTATTTCACCACACCTAAATGCCAAAGTGCTGTAGGGGTATAGTTCCGCGAAGTTGCACAGCCCTGCCCTTATGGGGTTGTTGTAAACATATTTGTATACATACATGTAGTGAAGGCTATCCAAAATGAGGGAGGATTTGTAACGACCAGAAAATCTATATCTTTGCAGTTGCGTGTTTGTTAAGAGCCAGCGACTTAGTTCTCTTTGAAAATATCCTATTGCTTCACCAATATTCTCATAAGGGAAAGTGGCTAGTAAATGATAGTGATTCGACATCAAAACGAAGGCGTGTATATCGACTTTGTATGCGTAAGTAACAACTCTTAGCAAGTCGACACTGGCATTCCACACTTCCTCTTGGTTTAGAGGATAGAAATCCCCATCTATGCTCCGGTTGTAAATGTGGAAAGGGTAAATGGGCGAAGTGATCGACTTTTTTCGTGGCATCGCAAGACCAAAGCAATTTACAGGCCATTATTCTTCAAGACTTTAAGTTCAACAAAGTTGAAAAAAGCTAATAAATTCAGTCAAAAAGTAACCTGGAACCTGCGATCCAGGCCAAAATAAAATGGCGTTGAAATAAAGTAGTTCATGCTGGTATTTTCTCCTCGTCTTTAATATTCAAAACCCTTAGTTTGTTTAGTTTCTGAAGGAGCGAGGCCCGAAGGGAC